>Ga0210051_1000318_pt1 | contig 42489 bp, 47 predicted proteins | sample CryGey092014_all_FD_185464 | JGI IMG/M metagenome (GOLD analysis project Ga0210051, IMG submission 185464) | Groundwater microbial communities from aquifer - Crystal Geyser CG23_combo_of_CG06-09_8/20/14_all (SPAdes) (version 2) | ecosystem: Environmental > Aquatic > Deep subsurface > Groundwater...
CCGTTTTAATAATTACCATCCCCCGACCACTCCCAAATTCCCCCGACAAACTAGCTCCTCCACACCCCCCTCCGGCTACCTTAATGACCTTTAATTCTTCATATAAATATTGCCTCATTCTAAATGGGTCAACTCCTACTCTTCTCTCCACCACCGGACATTCCTCTCTCCTTCTCTCCACTTCCAACCTGACTGCCACATATAGCCGGGTAATCAGTTCTGCATCAAAAAATAATTTTCCTCCGTAGTTTCTCTCAAAACTGGCCACTAATTCTTTGGCTATTGTCATAATTTTTCCGATTGATACTCCGTCTCGTTCTTTAGCTAAACTCAGCATCACCACTACTTCTGCCAACCGATACTCCTTCACTTCTCCACCCATTAGCCTGTCAAAATTTATTAGATCGCTTTCATTCATATCCACCTTAAACCGAAACAAATTTATTTTTTCTCCATCTTCAACCTTCCAAATATCGACTACATTATCAAAATAACCCAATTCTTTATTCTTTGGACTGACATTAACTACCATTTTGGCTCCATCTAAAATCATTCTCTCAATCCTTTCCTCTGACTCCCCCTCATCGCTTAAATTTCTGATGGAGATCCCTGTGGCTGCATCACAAATCTGACCGCCAATCATTTGATATTCATGGCTATATTCACTAAGAAATAATTCTGCCAAAGATGTTCCAATCTCCCGTGACAACTGTTGTCTTCTCAATCCATCTCCAAATCTTCTCAGGTATCCAACCTCGGCCACCGGATCAAAATTTAATCTTTTCTCTGATTCTTCTTGCATATTACTTAGTGCTCGTAAGATTTATCGACCCGGCTATTACGGTTGCGGCCCAGCGAGGGAATTTTCACCCGGCCACTGCCGGGACACCCTTCTTCCTTCTATTTTTCTTCTGTTTCTCTGGCTTTTAAATATATAAATTTTGACAATCTGTTTAGATATTCTAACGCCTTTTTATCCTTTAGTGCCATCGCTCTTCTTTCAGCTCTTCTGGTTACTGTTCTGGCCCAGTTCAGGTAAATCGCTTTTTTATTACTAAAAATTATAAACTTGTTTACCGGTTTTACCTTTTCTTCCAGTCTTTTTATTTCTACATCTAAATTAACTTCCGTCTTCTTTCCCGACATAATTTTCTGAATATCGACAATTATTTTTCTAAAATTCGTAATTCGTAATTGATAATTGATAATTGATAACACTGCCTGTAATTCATCCAAGATCCCGATTGCCTCAATTATTGGATTGTCTTTCCTCACTTTTTTCCCTCCGTAACCCGTCCACCCATTATCACCTGTTTTTGTGGTTATCATTTATCAAAACCCTCCTGCCCTTCGGGCGACCTCCCTTGAAAAAGGAGGCTTCGGCTCCCCTTCCTCAAAGGGAGAATTAAAGAGGGGTTTAACTGCATTTGGAATACCCGCAAAAATTATTTGAACATTTATAACACCCCTCTTCGGCATAAAGCGGGCTGCCGCAATCAGGACAAGCTGAAAACTTGCTTTCCAAATCTGTCTGTTTAGCCCTCGCCTCATTGACTAAATTTTGTTGTTTCCCGTTTACCTTCGGCACTACTAATTTCTGTTTCTCTTCCTGAAATAAATCCAACTGCTCTCCCTGGGAAATTTCCAGAAGTGATTTCCCCACCGCATCAAACATACTCAAAACCGTTCCATTTCCAAATCCTATTTTTTGACCGCAGGAGATCCCCACCAACTCCTCTGCCACTTCCTCCAATGTCGCCCCGTATTTAAGTGACAGTGACGCCAATCTTCCGGTTACTTCAGCCGACCCGGCCATGTAGCCGCCGCTTTTCCCAAGATTTACAAACACCTCCACCGGCCCATTGCCTCCTTCAAAAAAAACTGAAGTATAAACCCTGCCGGCATCACAGGGTTTCCTCAACCTTACTCCCCTCGCCACTTCCGGCGTCGGTTTTTTCACCGGAATTATCAAGTTTTTCGATTTAACCTGCTGAATAACTTCCTTTTCCCGACTGCCGCTTCTATATATGGTAACTCCTTTTGTCCCCAACGAATATGCCAGTAAATAGGCTTTTCTTACTTCATCCACTGTAGCTTCTTTGGGAAAATTAATTGTTTTTGAAACCGCATTATCCGTATATTTTTGAAAAGCCGCCTGAATCCGGACATGCCACTCCGAACTAATTTCCAAAGCCGTCCGGAATATTTCCTTAACTTCTTCCGGAATTTCTTTAATTTCCGCAATTTTCCCACCATTTTTTATCACTTTATCCAAAAGCTGTTCGGAATAAATATTTTTCTTTTTCAACTCCTCAATAAATATTGGGTTCATCACCTGTAGCACTTTTCCCTCAACTGTATTTTTTTGATAACCCAAAGAAAATAACGGCTCAATTCCGCTGCTGGCATCTGCCACCACTGAAATTGTCCCGGTAGGAGCAATTGTAGTTAAGGACATATTTCTGGGACGATACTCACTCCCGCCATAAACACTCTCCCCCCAAGCCTCAAAGACTCCCCGCTGACTTCCCAACTCAACCGTAGCCTTTTTGGCTTCAGTGTCTATAAATTTCATCACTTTTTCTGCCCATACCACTCCTGCTTCTGAATCATACCGAACTCCTAATTTAAACAACATGTCGGCAAATCCCATTACCCCCAATCCGATTCTTCTGGTTTTGTTTACCATTTCCCGAATTTTGGCTACCGGAAATTCATTTATTTCCACAATATTGTCCAAAAAATGCACCGCCCCCCGCACCACTCTGGCTAATTCCGGCCAGTTTAGCTCGCCGAAGCCTCCGGCGGAGGCGGCTCCCTCCATCACAAACTTACTCAAATTTATACTCCCTAAATTACAGGCGTCATAAGGCAATAAAGGCTGTTCACCACAAGGGTTGGTTGCTTCAATTCTCCCCATTTTTGGCACCGGATTGCTTCTCTCCTCGTTCATTCGGTCAATAAACACCAACCCCGGATCACCATATTGCCAAGCCAAACGGGTAACCAAATTAAAAACTTTAAAAGCGTTTAATTTCATCATTCCCTGACCGGTTCGCGGATTTATTAATTCATATCCCTCATCCTTATTTATTGCCCTCGCCCATTCGTAAAGCTTTTGGGTTTGCTCCTCAATCTCCCGTAGTCTTATATCTACATCCCGGTCTGCTTCAGCTAATCTGATTTTTTCCACAATTTCCTCCGGAATACTATCATCATCCACAAACTTTTTATCAGACTCCAGCTGATCCATAAATTTGTTGGTAACCCCAAGTGATATATTGAAATTAGTCAGAGAATATTCATCCAGTTTCACCACCGCAAAGCGCAGGACATCCGGATGCTCAATCGACAACATCCCCATATTGGCCCCCCGCCTGACTCCGCCTTGTTTTATTTGGGAAGTAACATCGTTATAAGCCTGCATAAACGACACCGGTCCCACTGTCGTTCCCCCGGAACTGGCAATAAAGTCCCCGCTGGGCCGCAGCTGAGAAAAGGAAAAACCTGTTCCCCCTCCGCTTTTGTGAATCATGGCCATATCCTTTAAAGTCGTCAGAATTGACTCCATCGAATCCTCAATCGGCAACACAAAACAGGCCGACATTTGTTGATGTTTTTTACCGGCATTAACTAAACAGGGGGTATTGGGCATAAACTTTTGCTCGGCTAAAAGCTGATAAAACTTTTTTGCTTGCTTATCCATTAAAGCTTCAGCGGCGGCAGATTTATCAAAGTTCAAATCTCCCTTGGCTACACTGCTAGCCACCCGCCAAAAAATATCCTTTACTTTCTCCAATCTCTCTCCCCCTTCACCCTTCATCCCGTATCTTGTCTCAGCAATATACCGGGCATTATCTGACAATTCCGGCTCCATTAAGTCGCTAAATTGTCGGTTAACAATATCTTCCATTACTTTGAATCCTTTTTAAAATCAGTCACTAATTTTTCAAAATCATTTACATTTTTTATCTGTAAATAAATAGTCGCAAAACGAATATAGGCCACCGGATCGATATCTTTTAATTTCTCCATTACCATTTTGCCAATTTCCCGACTGGGTATTTCTACACTCTCCCAATTCAAAAGTTTTAATTCAATTTCCTCCACCATTCTTTCCCGCTCCGTTAATGACAGCTTCCAACAGGCTTTTTCCAGACATCTTTCTAATTTTTCCCGGGAATAGTCCTCAATCCGGCCGTCTTTTTTGACCACTTTTAATTCGATATTGGCCACCCGCTCATAGGTGGTAAAACGCTTACCGCATTTAACACATTCCCGGCGGCGGCGAGTCGCTTGCCCCTCCAGGGCATCCCTGGATTCCAATACATTTGATTCATCGTGCCGACAATATGGACAATTCATAGTTGTACGCTATTCCTAGCGTGTGACTTCCATCATACCCACCACCCCTGTAACTGTCAAATAGAAACTTGTGATACTAATCCAGTCAAATTTTACTTATTACTTGCTGTCCACCAAACTAAAACCAACCGCCTTAAGTTGTGGTCCAATTAATTCTTTAGTTTGATCGGCGGTAAATCCACCCTGACCACTTATTACACTGCCAATTTCGGTTGATACAGCTAATTGTACTGCCGCTGCCATAGCTAATAACTTAGTCTCTTCTGCGTCTGGTCCATATGTCTCACCAGCCTTATCCCTCAACCCCGCAAACTTAGCCGCCACAGTCTCCGCCATAACCCCCAACTGCTGAGGAGTCATTGGTTGATCCACAAAATAATAATTACCCTCCTGATATCCTTGCGGTAACCTACTCCAATCCACCGGATAATCAAATCTCTTTGCCGGATCCAAATCAACATCTAAACCTTTTTCTCTCAACCAAGCATGCAAATTCCCCTGCTCATATGAAAGACTGATACTACCTCTATCAATAATTGTTATCCCCACTCTCGCCGCAAATTCGGTCCCGGCTCGTGACAATCCCTGTCTAAATTCAGGTGGCCACATTTGTGTCAAAGAAGTGTTCATTCTCTGCTGCATCTCCACCCCCAGCGTATATAAACCTGACATAGTATGCGAGTTTTCACTCCCCCCACCCAACGTATCAAGTCGCTGAAGCATTTCCACTCTCGCTTTGGCATCAACTAATAAATTCGGGTTCGCAACTTTTTCTTTTTCTATGTCGGGCATAATTTTTTCTCAAATAATTACCTTAATTTACCATACCCTCATCAAAATTCCAACTCAAAATCCTGCTTGAGTACCCCAATCACCAATTGGCTCATGATTTTTGACCCATGATACGTCAGGTGGATCCCGTCATCAGTTTTTACCCTCTGTCTTAACCCCCCATCATCGGCTACTATTGCCTGATATTTTCCCTCTGCCGTCGTAAATCTCTCCCAAGTCGAAATATATTTAATATTGTTCCACTTTAGGGCCTCCCTCTCATAAATCTCGTCTAAATGCTTCAACCGCCCGGAAAATACTGGCTCTCTGGCTGCCGGTTGTCCCACCCAATAAATCTTTTCTACCCTCGGGCTAATTAATGCTATATACTCCTCCACCCTCCGGGTATAAACTTCATCCCATTCCGGATCACTCACCCGACAGGGCTGACCCAAGTTATCTAAAATGTTTTGACTGTCATTGGCTCCAAACATCACTATTAACACTTCCGGTTTAAATTCCTCGATTAAATCCAGCGAGTATTTATTCCAATCAAAAACATCTCTTCTATTTAATCCGGTTGAATATTTTCCCCTTCTTTTAACTTCCAAATCCGAATAGACCGATAAATCATTCTCCAGTCTGGGTCCGAATCCCTCCACTATCATCGAATCCCCGACAATTAGAATTTTATTAATCTGTTTTTTTTCTATCAGGGTTGGGATTATCGTCAAAACCGGTGTTATTGTCGGCTGTTGGATCTGACTTAGAGGATTTATAACCTCTGCCGGCCTAATTAATAACTTTTTGATTTTAAAAATCGACACTACTGATACTAATACCAATATCGCCAATAACCACAACCTCACCATTTCTTTTCTACTATTAGAAGTTAAAATAAGCCGCCGGTGCCACATAATTATTTGGTCCCAAAATTATAATCAAATAAAATATTGCTACTAATATTAAATACCTGACCATCGCGGGTACTCTTACCAAGATTTTGGTAGTTATTTCTTCAAATTTGTCTCCCCAAATACTTAGTATCCCTACCAATATCAATCCACCCATTACCCCACCTGACCACAACACTGTCCGGGTTTCTTCAGTCCAAATTAATGACTCAAAATATTTAATCGACATCTCTAAACTTTTTGGGTAAAAAATAATCCAGGTAATATTTATTAATCCAAATGTCAGAAACCACCCCAAACCCCTACCAGTCACCCTTACCCATTTAGCCACTCGAACAAACCTTGGCCAAACAAAATCGTCTAAAAAGTGGGTAATCATTAACATGATCCCATGCAACCCTCCCCAAACCAAAAAGTTAATTCCGGCTCCGTGCCAAATTCCCCCAATTGTCATCACCGTCAATAAATTAACATATTTTCTCCCCTTCCCTTTCCGGTTTCCTCCCAGCGGTATGTACAAATAATCTCTAAGCCACGACGACAAACTCATGTGCCATCTTTGCCAGAAATCTCTAAACCCCACCGATCTATAAGGACTGTTAAAATTTTTCGGAGTTCTGAAGCCCAACACCATCGCCAGAGCCTCCGAAATATCGCAATAGCCACTAAAATTAGCGAAAATATAAAAACTCAGGCTCAACATCCCTAAAACTAAATCCATCCGGCTAAAATTCTGCGGCAAATATATCGTCTGATTAACTACATCAAATAGAATCCCTCCGATTAAATACATCTTTAACCACCCACTGATTAATAACACCCAAAACTTCGACCGGTCAATTTCGTTTTCCTTGTTTAAGTCCTCACTAAACTCCTTAAATCTCGCTATCGGTCCGGCTGATATTTGGGGAAAAAAGCTTACATAAGTCAAAAAATCTACCAAACTCTCAATTTTAACTTTTTGTCGATACGTATCAATCAAAACACTGATTATCTTAAAGCTAAAAAAAGAAATTCCAATCGGTGCTATTATCTCCATTCCCACCACATCCCACCCGTTGTTGAAATATTTATAACCACTCAAAAGTATTAAATTAAACCCTATCGCCAACCCCAAAACCCACCTACCCCATCTTCTTTTCTCAAGAATTTTAAGAAACCCGAAATTTATAAACGCATCAATCACCAAAATCCCCACTCCCGCCAGTCCGAAAAACCCATAAAATAAAAAATTTATCGCAATTAAAAAAAATTTATACAGATTTTTTTGGGGGCGCATTACTACTGACAACCCCCATACCATCAAAAAAAATCCTAAAAACCTGACCGATAAAAATGACATTAATTATCTCTAGCATAACACCAACTTTACCCCAATCCCTGCTATAATATCCCCATGAACGCAGTGGTTAATTTCTTTCGGGAAGTCAGGGCGGAATTTAAAAATATCTCCTGGCCCAAAAAAGACACTTTATTAGAGCTCTCGATTGTGGTAATATCGATTTCGGTTATTATCTCCCTGATCTTGGGTGGATTTGACTTTATCTTTACTCAGGGAATCGGTCTTTTAGGCCACCAACAAAATAAAGGCATTCAAAATAACCAAGGAGTGAGCTTTCCTACCATCAGTCAAAGCCCCACTCCTACCATGGGCCTTTCTCCCACACCAATAATTAAAAAAACAAAATAAATATACTTTCTTCTCATCTTTTTATCTTCTTATCTAATTATCTAAACTAATGCCAAACAACTCAACCAAAACCACCAAAAAGGAATTTTCATTCCAACTATCGTCTAATACCCCCGGAATTGACGCTGCCTGGTATGTTATCAATACCTATTCCGGTCATGAATATAAAGTTATCGATGCTCTCAAAACCCGTATCAAAACCATGGGTCTCGAGGATCATATTTTCCGGGCTATTATCCCCATCCAAAGTAAAATGGTCATCAGACGCGGCGCCAAAGTTAAAACTCAGGAAAAAACTCTCCCCGGTTATGTTTTAATTCAAATGATTGTTACTGATGATTCCTGGGTCACCGTTCGCACCACCCCCGGAGTCACTGGTTTTGTTGGTATTGGTTCTAAACCCACCCCCATCTCTCAAAGCGAAATTGACAATATCATTAAAACCACCGAAGAAGACAAACCCAAATATCAAGCTCCTTTTGGTATTGGTGATGTCGTCAAAATCACCAATGGTCCTTTCACCGACTTCATTGGTACTATTGATAGTATCGATCAGGAAAAAGGAAAACTTAGGTGTCTTGTTTCCTTTTTTGAGCGCGAAACCCCGGTTGAATTGGATTTTCTCCAGGTCACCAAGGAATTATAAAAATAATTATTTAATATTTTTTATTAAAAAATCACTTTTCACTCGTAACTCATAACTGAAAACTGATAACTAAATGTATGCCTAAAAAAATCAAAATTGTAGTTAAACTAGCCATCCAAGCCGGCGCCGCCAACCCCGCTCCTCCGGTTGGTACCGCCCTCGGTCCTCAGGGTATTAAAATCATGGATTTTTGCAAAGAGTTCAATGAAAAGACCGAAAACATGAAAGGCTCTCTCATTCCGGCCATCATTACTATTTACGAAGACCGTTCTTTTGACTTTGTCCTCAAAAAACCTCCTGTTTCCGACATGATCAAAAAGGCCACCGGAATCGAAAAGGGTAGTGGTCTTACTGGTCGCGAAAAGATTGGCAAAATCACCCAAGCTCAAATTAAACAAATCGCCGAAGTCAAAATGGTTGATTTAAACACCAAGGATCCTGCTGCTGCCGCCCGCATGGTCGCCGGCACCGCCGTCTCTATGGGTTTCGAAGTTGTTGATTAAAAGACCAATCCCTCTAAATCTCCCTTTGACAAGGGAGACTTAAGCAAATAATTAAAATTAAAAATTTAATAAAAAAAATGAGCAAAACTACAACCAAAAAAGCTGTGGAAGAGAAAACCCCAAAAAAGGTTACTCGCAAAGCTTCCCTTACTCCTCTCACTGAAGAAAAATCCACCAAAACTGTTATAAAAACCAGCCACGGCAAAAAATATCTTGAAGCCCGAAAAAAGTACGACATTAATAAGCTCTATCCCCTCAAAGAAGCCATTGCTTTAGTCAAATCCACCTCGATTTCCAAATTTGACGGTAAGGTCGAAACTCACGTTCTCCTTCTGGAAAGCATTTCCTCTGTCGATATTTCTTTCCCTCACCTTGAAGTCAGTGCCAAAAAAGTAGTCATTTTAAACGACGCCGTTTTAGCCGAAATCAAAGACGGCAAAATCAATTTTAATGTCTTAATTGCCACTCCGGCTACCATGCCCAAACTTCTTCCCTTTGCCCGCATTCTTGGTCCCCGCGGCCTCATGCCCAATCCCAAAAACGGCACTCTGACTGATAACCCAAAAGCCGCTTTTAAGAAACTATCAGTGGCCAAAACCACTCTGAAATGCGAAAAATCGGCTCCGGTGATTCACCGGGTGGTTGGCAAAGTTTCACAACCAGACATTGAGCTGATTGCCAACATTGAGGAATTAATCAGGGTCATTAAGGCTCCTAAGATCAAAAAATTGGTTCTCTGTGCCACCATGGGTCCGGGTATTAAGGTTGAGGTAACTAAATAATCTCCCGCCGAATCGAACTGCTTAGTTTGGCCATCACCTCATAGGGAATCGTCCCCATAATTTTAGCCATCTCTTCAATTGAATTTTGATTACTCTGACCGATTACCTCTACCTCATCATATAAATTCGGCTTAATCTCACCAAAATTCACCAAACACATGTTCATGCAAATATTACCCACCATAGGGCAAAATTCACCATTATATTTCACCAAACCTCGGTTACTTAACCGCCTATCTAACCCCTCATAATACCCCACCGGCACCACTCCCACCCATGACTCTTTTTTAAATTTATAAGTCCCGCTATAACTAATTCTTTCACCGACCGCAACTTGCCTTACCTTAACCATCTTTGACACCAATCTTATGGCTCCTTTATATAAATCAATCCCCACCCTGACCGCATTTAATTCTTTTATGGCTACTTTTCCTATCCCACCACTGGCTGCCAAATGATAGTATTTTGGCTTAAAGCCGGTCCGCTTAACTATATCTATGGCTTCGACAAATTTCTCCTCCTGACTCTTGGTCCACTCACTATCTTCCGTATCTGCTAAATGCGACATTAAACCTTCAAGCTCTACATGTTCACTCCCGGCAATTACTTTTAGTGCCTCTGAAAGCTCCCCGATTTCTATCCCCTGCCGATTCATTCCGGTATTAATTTTCAAATGAATTTTGACTTTTTTGCCCAAAGTGATTAAATCCCAAATCTGGGAAATATCCGACACCATCAGAGTTACCCGCTTCCAATTAATTTTCGAATAATTTGAGGGTTGCAGTGGCCCAATCAGTAGTATTTTTTGCCGACTTACCCGCCAAATCCGCAAGGCCTCATAATAACTGTCCACCACTGCATAGCGATACTTTCTGGTCTTCAATATTTTCGTCACCTGTTCCAATCCACCCCCATAAGCATTGGCCTTTAAAACCGGCCATATTTCCATCCCCGATCTTTTTTTAGCCTCATCAAAATTTCTCAAAATCTTTTTCGCATCAATTTCAATTCGATTCACCGGTAGGAGTTTTCTCTCCCAATTGCCAATAATTTTGTCAATCCAGTTTCGAATCATCATTTTATATCAGATTTTATCACTGATAGAATACATCTATGGCAAGTCCTTCCTTGGTTTTCCTTCACGGCTGGGCCGGATCTTCAGCTTCTTGGGCACCTATTACTGAAAGGCTCAAGCTCAAATTTTCTATTTTCGCCCCCAACCTTCCTTATCCAGAAAACCAGACCCTCACCCTCAATAATTATTGTCAATTTGTCGTTGAATATTTAAAGTCAAACAAAATCAAAAACCCGGTTTTAATCGGTCACTCTCTTGGTGGAGCCATCGCTACTCAAATCGCCTCCGACTATCCCCACCTTCCCGGGGCTATTATCCTCCTCTCCTCAGCCTCCATCCGCCATCGGCTCCCGAAGCCTTGGCGTTCTCTCCAACCCCTCATCTCACCATTTAAATCAATTCTTCGACCTTTTCGACATCAAATTCTTAAACTCGCTCATCTTGATGCTTCCGATTATGAAATTCTAAATACCAAAAGCGAAAAAGACACTTTTAGAAACCTAATTCACCACGACCAAACTCCTTTCTTGTCAAAAATATCTTGTCCTACCCTCATCCTTTGGGGTGAAAATGACACTTCTACTTTTCTCTCCGATGGTCAAAAAATTCACTCCCTTATCAAGAACTCCACCCTAAAAACATTTCCCAATTCCGGCCATTTCTTTTATCTTGACAATCAGCAGGAAGTTGCCCAAGCTATTACTGATTTTGTTAAAAAATGAAATTAAAAAGTTTTCTCTACCTCTGTCAACTTGAAGAATATGACATTCCTCGGATCCAAAACTGGCTCCAACTTCACCCTAACACTGAAGTTCTGGAAATCAAAAAACATTTAGTCTGGACCCTCAAAGTCAAGTCTCTTTTTATCGTTTCCCGTCTTCTTTTTTTTCTACCACCGGAAATCTCAGTTATTTCCAGCCTAAAACTTCTCCAACCCATCGATACTTTATTTAAAAGCCTAATTGTCTTAATCGTCAAAATTAAGCTCAAACTTTTTCACCGAAAAATGACTGTAATTGGTGTTACCGGCTCCTGGGGTAAAACCACCGTCAAGGAAACTCTGGTTACTATTCTTCAAACCAAACACCATGCTTTTGGTACCGTTGAAAATCAAAATACCCTTTTAGGAATTTGTTTCCGGATACTAAAACTACCCTTCAAAGCTGAGATATTTATTGCCGAAATAGGTGCCTATCATCTGGGTGATATTCGTCAAATTTGCAATATTATTCACCCAAAACACGGCATTATTACTGCTATCGGCCCAATGCATTTGGAGCGTTTTAGAACTCTGGAAAATATTTTTCAAACCAAAATGGAGCTGGCCCTATCAATTCCGGCCAATGGCTGGCTCTTTCTCCCAAAAGATTTAAAAACAAAAACATCTTTCTTAAAACTTCCCGTAAAAATTATTGACTATTTTGACCAAATCGAAAAGATCTATCCTCCAATTGCTAACCGTTTTTTTTGTACCGTTCCCAAAAATCTCCCATCCCCTCCTCACCGCCTCCAAATATCTCAAAATGGACCAATCACTGTCATTGATGACAGCTACAACAGTAATCCTGCTGGTTTCCATCTGGCTCTTGAAAAACTAAAACAACTGCCCCAGACAAATAAAATTATTATTACTCCGGGTATGATCGAACTTGGCAGTCTTCAGGATGAACTTAACTCCCAACTCGCCCAAGAAGCCACCTCTATCTGTCAACACCTTGTTATCGTTGGCCGCACCAATAAAGATAGCCTTTCAGAAGGAGCTAAGTCCGCTAAATCATCAACAAAAATCTACTTTGTTGATAATTTCGCCCAAGCCCAAAACCTACTTCCTACTATTAGCACCACCAATACTGCTATTCTTTTTGAAAACGATCTTCCTGACAACTATTTCTGAAGCAATTTCGAATCAAATGAAAACTGGATCTTTTGTCTCAACTGCCATCTCTCTATTCCTAGTTCCACCAATCTGTCAATCAATCTAGAAAATGGATAGCCACTCTTCTCCCACAAATAAAAAGACAACGACCCCGGTAAAGTATTGATTTCATTTAACCACACCTTACCCTCTTTTATGTCTACTAAAAAGTCAATTCTTGCCAATCCTCCGGCTCCCACCGCCCGAAATCCTTTCAGCGCCATTTCTTGGATCATCTCTTTCAATTTTATTGAAATCGGCGCCGGCACCAACCTTGACAAACTGGCCATCCCTTTGATTTTGCCACCCTTCAAATACTTGTCTTCATAGGTTAGTAATTTGTTTCCTTTTATTGGTTGTTCGCAAATCGATACCTCGATTTTCTCGTTACCCATCACCGACACGTTAATTTCGTCAATTCCCAACTTTCCCTCTTCCACTAAAATTTTTCGGTCAAATTCCATTGCCACTGACACCGCCCACTCTAATTCTTTTCGATTTTTTGCCACATTAATTCCCACACTTGATCCCAAATTGGCCGGTTTAACAAAAGCCGGATAACCCAATTTTTCTTCCACTTCTTTAATTTTTTCTTTCTTATTGTTCTCCCATTCACTCTTGTTAAACCAAACATATTTCACCACCGAAATTCCTTCTTTCTCAAACAGTGCTTTTTGTATCACTTTATCCATTCCCACTGCCGACGCCGTCACCCCACTACCGGTGTAAGGGATATTAAGCATTTCCAACATTCCCTGTATCGTTCCGTCTTCACCAAAGGTTCCATGAATTGCCAAAAAGGCAATATCAAATATTATTTCTTTTTTGGGCCACCCGTCAACTGACACTAATTTTTTCTCTCCCCATATTCCCGATAACCGGTACTGTCTCAAGCCTAATTCTGATTTTAGTTGCAAGTTTTTAAAACTTTTTAAATCTGCCAATTTGGACCCGGACCACCATTTACCTTCCTTATCGATATATACCGGAATTACCTCGTATTTGTTTTTATTAATCGATGAAAACACCTGCGCTGCCGTCACCACCGACACTTCATGCTCCACACTTCGGCTGCCAAACACCACCGCCACCCTAGTTTTCATTGATTGATTTTACCAAAAATTCACTGCTTAAACTCTTTATCCTTTTTCATTTCCCTTTCAATTAGATTCCGTAAAAACACCGATCGGGGTACCATTCTCTTCTGGGCCACCCAATCCAAATACGCCAAAATCTTTGGGTTGACAAAGAAATTGAACCGGACATCTGATTTTTTTGACGCCTCATCCAACACCTTCCTTAACCCACTTTCTAAAGTTACCACGGTATAAACTAAAGTCAATAAATTATCCGACTTGACACTATTTAACAACTTCAACGATTCCTGATTTTGACCTAACACCACCACTACTTTTCCGTTCTCTAAGGCATAATTAGCTAAATACCCCACCGACAAACTATGGCCTGATACTTCAAAAACACAAATATCCGCTGCTTTAATTGCCACAATGGTTTTTTTGTGGTGCTCACCCATCTCACTTTCAGACAAGGCGTAGAACTTTTCTGCCGAAATATCCCTTACCCAGGAACTAGTATGTTTATAACCAAATTTTTCAATCAGCTGATATATTTTTTCGATCAATTCCGGATCTTTGTCTTTTACCCGGGGGCTGGTACCAAAATATACCTTCATGCCCCGATTATACACCCTCACCCACCGTTTTTGCCAAAAAAAGCCCGATCTTTTGAGCTACCCCTTTTTTATCGCGGGATCTTACTTCATCCCATAGCTCTAATCTTAAATCATTCCTCAGTAAACACGGTCCCACTGACAGTGACGGGCCAACTTCTATCCCATACGACATTAATCCTTCCAGACAAAAAGGGGCTTCTTTACATTTTTGACAAACTTTACCTACCTCTGTAGTTAGTTTATGACTAAAAGTATCAGTTTCCACTTCCAAGCCATTCTTTAATCGCCACAATAGCCGTTCCCTGCCGGCAACTAAATATTCATTAATTTCAATAACTGAAGCATATTTTCGAAAATACAGCATCAGTGATTCCCAGGAAACATAATTTTCAAAGTATTGTTTCTCATCCATTATCGGCGACCAAATTAGTTTATATAACTTTATTCGGACCCCATTCATCGCTGCCCAGTTAAAAAAACTCATTAAATCTCCCCAAACATTTTCAAAGTTTAATAAAACCCGATTTACTTTTACTTTTTTAAAACCCAATTTTATGGCTTTTTCCGCCGCTTCCTTTACCCGCTTAAAACCATCAACCCCGGTTATTGACCGGTATACCTCTTGATTAAATGCATGCATGCTCACTGTCACCGTATCCAGGCCGGCATTTTTTAAACCATCCAACTTATCCTCTAAAAAATATCCATTTGAAGTCATACTGACTTCCTTAAAACCCAGTTCTTTTGATCCGGCAATCAACTCATTTAAACCGGAAAACAAAGTTGGTTCCATTGCCCCGATTTTTATTTTTTCCAAAAAATATTTCTCCTTGAGAACTTTAGCAAGAAACAAAAAGTCTTCAACATTAGCCCTCTTTCCATTTCCGGCAGTTTTATTTACCCCGTCTTTATGACACCACTCGCAGCCGGTTCCCGGAAAACTGCAATGGTAGTTGCACTCATTATTGACCAACAATCTTAAATGTTTCGGCCAATCCAGTTTATTTCTGACAATTCTCATTCTTATTAATAGTCAAATACAAAGCGTATTGTAACACAAATATCAGTAAAACACGCACTATTGGATTAAACCAGCCACCTTTCTTGAAGCCTGAAAACAAGCCTGTTTTAAAGATCTCAAATCACCGCAACCCTTCAATCTCTCTGCCAAAAATACCCCGGCTACCGTTTCTCCTGCTCCGGTTGTATCAATAACTTTTTTTACCTTTTTTACACTCACTTTAAAATAAAGCTGCCCGTTTTTTAAAAACCTTGCTCCCCGGCTACCTAATTTGAGCACCATTTCTTCAGGACTCCAATTACCAAAATAATCTCTGATTCCCTGCCACTCTGCCTCATTTACAAAAACCAAATTACACTTCTTAAATACCTCAACCACCCCTTCGGGATCTGATTTTACAAATACCTCAAAACTATCGGCTGATATTTTACCCTTATACCTTAAAGATATAAGTTCCTTAATCCATTTTTCATGTAATTTTACCGGAGCTGTAGACAGGTGAACCCACTTAACGTTTTCCCAATCCAGCTGACGGCCAATTAAACTAACTTTTTCTCCTATCTCTCCCTCAGATCTAAAAGACCGTTGATCATTTTTATCTTCCTCAATTTCAAAACAATCCGTTTTTTGTTTTTCAACCACCACCCCATCCACCATCACACCCTTGTCAATTAAATTATTTATCGGAAAATCGTTACCACAATTACTCACCAATACTACCCGACCGGGAATCAACTCTGCCGCTGCCATGGCTACATGATATCCAGCACCTCCAAAATACCCCCGCCAAAGACCATCTTTTCCTTTTGTCCGATTATATGCCATATGTCCGACTACCACCAAAACCCCGTCTTTAAACATCAGGGAATTATACAACTCTCTTTCGGGTCTCGACATACCTCTTCAGACTTCTCTGCGCTATTTCCCCGGCCGGAGTCACCCAATATCCCTCCCGATTTTCGCATAAATCAACAAAATCAATCCGGTGACGTATTAACCGTCCGGCTGCTAACACCATCCTTCTGGCTAACACTCTTTCATTGTGTTTAGAATCAGGCCATTTTTCAATCTCTACCATTCCCAACTCATAAACTCTACTTAAAACCATACCCATATCCGAGTTACTCAACGCCAAGGTCTCGATTATCGATCTTACCCTCTTTTCCTCCATAGGATCGCCCCCCATGTTGTCTTAGTTCTACATCACAAAACTTTTCCGGTTGTGTAATCGAGAACTCCAACAACTAAAACTACAACACCCCTATTGTAGTTTTTATCTCCCCCTTTGCCAACCACCCAAATTGATGTATAATCACCCTTGTTCTACCGAAGACAGCAGGCAATCAAATAAGTCCCGCCGAGGCCAAAACTAGATTTTTTTTCTAGCGCCTCGATCTTCGAGGTCTTTTTTATGAAAAATAAAACTATCAAAATCGATAAAGTTGAGGCAATCGCCAAGCGCCTCAATGGTTCCAAATCCGCCGCCCTACTTCAATATCAGGGTCTTTCAGCCGGCGACATCAGCACCCTTCGTGACAAAGTCAAAACCGCCGGCGGTCAAGTCGAGGTTATTAAAAACTCCCTTATTTCCCGGGCTCTGGAAAAAATTGGCATTAAACTGCCGGAAATTTTAACCGGTCCCACCGCTATTACCTTTTGCGACACTGACGAAATTGCTCCCCTTAAAGAAATCGATGCTGTTAATAAATCTAAAGAAAAAACTACTTTCAAATACGGTATCTATGGCGGCAAACTTCTCCTTATCGACGAACTAAAAAAGTTTCTGTCACTTCCTTCTAAATCTGCTCTCATCAGCCAACTTTTAGGTGGCCTTAAAAATCCCTTGCAACGTCTGGCCTATGCCATGCGCTACAATCAAACTCAATTAGTTCTCACCCTTAAAGCTTTAGCTGATAAAAACAAATAACCCTTCGGTTATTAATAAAAAATTATTAATTAAAAAAAATATGGATAAAAAATTAGAAAAAATCCTGGAAGATATTGGCCAATTATCGGTAATCGAACTCTCCGACTTAGTTAAAGCTCTTGAAGAAAAGTTCGACGTTCACCCGGCAGCTGCCGGGCCTGTCGCCGCTGTCGGAACAGCAGCTCCTGGAGCAACTCCAGCTCCGATCGAGGAAAAGACTGAATTCGACGTCATTGTCACCAATGCCGGTGCCAACAAAATCGCCGTCATCAAAGTCGTCCGTGAATTTAAGCCCGAACTCGGACTTAAAGAAGCTAAGGATATGGTCGACGCCTGTCCGGCCGATCTTGGTACCATGAAAAAAGACGCTGCTGCCGAAGCTAAAACCAAGCTCGAAACCGCCGGCGCGCAGGTAGAACTGAAATAAAAATAAGTTTCGTTACTTAACAATTAATCCCGCTTCGGCGGGGTTTTTTGTTTAAACAATCCAATATCATCAATAAGTTATAATACAGCCATGGTTGGTATAGTTTTAGCACTTCTTTCTGCGGTATTCATCGGATTTTCGCAAATATCTCTAAAAAAAAGTTATAAGAAACTACCCTCATCAGCCGCCTTTCTCTTTGATTCAATTTTTGGACTACTAATTTGGGTTCCTCTAGCCATATTCATGGGAATATCCAGTGGTGCCAGTTTTTGGGAGGCTTTTATTTTTGCTGTCATATCGGCTATCCTATCTGAAGCTGTTGTGTTTTACGCTTTGTCCCGCGGAGAACTCGCTGTTACTGCTACCATAATTGCTACCTATCCTGTTTATACTATTCTATTCTCTAGATTTATTAATCAAGAAATTCTTTCCCTCAATATTCTCTTTTTTGTTATTCTCGCTATTTTAGGAAGTATTATCGCCAGCCTTCCTAACAAACAAAAGAAAAACAGATTAGTTGTCAATAAAACAATCTTCTGGCCATTTATTGCCGCTGTTTGCATTGGACTTTCCGACACCATTTCCAAAGGTTATATCAACAGATCGCAGGATTTTAGCTTTTTATTTATGTTGGGTTTAGTCCAAATACCAATCGCTCTCGCCTATTTAAAGATGGAAAAACAATCTTTAATGAAATCCATTGAAGGTGTTTTAACAAAATTCAAGGAGTGTAGATTTTCCCTTTTGGGCGGCCTATTCAATATACTTGGTACCGGATTTCTTTGGTTAAGTTTTTCTTATGCTCCGGCCTCAATTGCTTCACCTATTACCGGTTGCAATGGAGCCATAACGGTTCTTTTATCAAGATTTCTTTTAAAAGAAAAAATCTCTAAACAAAAATATCTGGGAATTTTCTTAGCCTTTGTTGGAGTAATCGGTATTGCAATTTTGAAAAAAAGTTAGTTACACAATTAAGTCTTTAACCTCTCCACCACCTCTCCCACCCTCCCGCTTTGATCTTTCCGGCACACCAAAAGTGCCTCTCCGGTATCCACCACCACCAAGTTCTCTACCCCAATTAGGGCCACTGTTTTTCCCTCCGGTACCATTACAAAATTATTTTTATTGTCAAGATCAATTAGTCCTTTTGGCGCCTGATACAAATTTTTCGCTTTTAAAAACTTATCCGCCGACTCCCAGGTGCCAATATCGTGCCAATTAAAGGGTAATTCGACCACCAACGCCCCGCCATCAGCATATACCAACTGGGTTACATCCTCAATCGGGCCTTTGGGCATCTTGGCATACTCCACTGTTACCTCTGCTCCCTGAGCTATTTTAAAAAGCGGTTTGTACCATTCCGGTTTGTATTTTTTAAACATTTCCATAAAGGCCATCGGAGTCATACAGGTATGATTGGCGTGAATCAGAGCCAAACCATCTTTTACATATTCCTCCGCTGTTTCCTTGGTACTCCGCCATAAAAATTTAGCCACTTTGAATACCCCGGCCTCACCCTCCTGACTTACTCTTTCCCCTTTTATCAAATAATCCACCCCCATCACCGCATACTCCGGTTTTATCCCACCGGTAATGTATTTACCAGTTTCACGGGCCAATCTATCGCATACCTCCATCATGGTAAACAATTTCTCTTCCGGTTCCCGGATATCATCTACCTGAATCAGTATAAAGGGTTCGTCTCCAAACCCTTTTTTTAAAAGCATAGCCGCTGCCATTCCGGTCGCCGGTCCCTGATTTCTCATCTCCGGTTCAATAAAAATATTGTTGGCTAATATTTCCGGAACCTGTTTTTGAGCGATTTTTGTCTGTACCTCGTTAGTCTGTAAAAATATGTCTTTGACCTCAAATTTTTTTCTTAAACTTTCCCAAGTTATTTCAAACAATGATTTTCCCCCCATTAATGGCAAAAAGTGCTTAGGCATTTCCGGGCACGACATTGGCCACATCTTTGTTCCTACTCCCCCGCAAATTATTACCGGCTTCATAAAGCCATCTCCTTTCTCACTGCCTCGGCCAACACAATTTTTACATACGATTGGTAAGGTACATCTTTTTTATTGGCAATTACTTTCAAATCTGAAAGCATTGATTCCGGCAACCGAATTGAAATCGATTCCGTCGACCTTTTTAAATTTACAAAACTTACATTTCTTTTAGCCTTACTCCAATCGACATAATCCGTTGAATCATGAGTCATCCAAAATTCGGATTCCTCTGCCTCGCTTTTAAAAACTGGTATTTTCTTGAATTTTTTAATCATTTGATAATTGGTCAAGCTGTAATCTTTCTTTTTTACTCTGATCCCTAGCTGAAATTATCCTAATTTTTTTATTCCTAATGGTAAAAACAACCAATAATTGTCTTTTTCTGTCAGTTACTCCTAAAATTTTATATCTTTTTTCAATCGTCGAATGTTTTTTGTCAAACTCAACTAGCTTCGGTTGATTAAAAAAAACATCTTCACATTCCTTATTTTCAACCTGGTGTTTAACCAAGTTTTTTATCTTATTCCACCCGTCCCAATCAAATCCCTCTAAATCAGCCAAGATCATATTTTTAAAGTGTATATAATCATAGTATACACAACTCTATTTGTCAACAGTCTGAATAAATTTTTTTATACTCTCGATATTCATCTCCACTCTTCTCTCAATCGCCTCTGATGTGTTAAAAGCGTTGTGGGGGGTAAACACCACATCATCCCTATCCCGCAGCATATGGAAGCTTAACACCTCCTGTAGGTCATCCTTGGTGGGGTGGCTACTCATTATCATTGACATACTCTCCAAATTATTTTCCTCTTCCACTACATCCAACCCCACCCCGGCTAATATTCCTTCGTTTAATGCCCAAACCAATGCCTCTGTCTCCACCACCGGCCCCCGGGCGGTATTAACCAGATAACTCCCCCTCTTCATTAACTTGATATTTTTTTTATTAATCAAATGAAAAGTTTCGGGAACGTAGGGCACATGTAAACTGACAAAATCGGCTGTTTTTAAACATTCTTCCAGGGTCACATATTTAAAACCTAATTTCTTAGCCACTTTCTCATCCCTAACTATATCTGCTGCTATTACTTTCATTCCCATTCCCTTGGCATACTTCGCCATTCTTTGACCAATTTTGCCGGCTCCGATTACTCCCAAAGTCTTTCCCTCTATATCAACTCCGGTTAATCCATGGGGACTAAATTCGCCATCCTCCACCGATTGATGAGCTACGACTATCTTTTTGGTGATCGCCAAAAGTAAAGCCATGGCATATTCAGCCACCGTATTAGTTCCGTATTCCGGTACGTTAGTCACTTCTATCCCTCTTTTTTTGCACTCACTGCCATCAATGTGATCAATTCCTGTCGATCGGGCAGCAATCATTTTAAGTTTAGGCAATTTAGCCAATAACTCCTTATCCATCGGTGAGGAAATATATACCGACAAAATATCGTACTCTGCCGCAATATTCAATTTATCCTGCACGTCCTCACTAAAAATCCCCACTCCATATCCCGGTAAATTAATAATCTTCTTTTCCACTGTCTCTCTCTCCCACGGCTTTACTCCAAAAAAAGCAATTTTATAATCAGTCACACTTCTATTTTAGCAAAAAAACATTTTTTACATTATTTGATATCTTGACCTACTAGTATGTCTTATGATTAAATGATTTTAATTAAATATTGATTTGATACAAGAGGAGCTACCAAATGGACGAACAAAGTACATCAGAGAACCAACCTGTGTCTCAAAAACCTACCCCCAAAAAAGTTAATGGAGTCAGTATCGACAATCTTCCCGACCTGTTAACGGTCGCCGAAGTCGCCGATCTTCTCCGTGTTAGCAAGTTGACTATCAAACGATGGGGAAAAAGGGGAAAACTTCCCGCCATCCGCATCAATGCCCGGGGAGACCGACGTTACCGCAAAGAAGCAGTCCTCTGGCTGTTGGGAATCCAAAGCGAATAAAAAATTTTCCTGCCAAATAACTTAGCCTAAAGGGCGGTTAGATTAACTTCTAACTGCCTTTTTTGGTTCTAGACACAAACCCTTCCCCTCGAGGTTCTTTTAATCAACCCCTTCTTCATTAAAAACGGTTCGTAGACATCGGTGATTGTTTCAATATCCTCGGTCAGTGCCGCCGCAATATTCTCCACTCCCACCGGTCCGCCGCCATATTGTTTTTTGACTACCTCCAAATACTTCCTATCCGCATCAGACAAACCTATTTCATCCACCCCCAACTTCTCCAAGGCGCTCTTAGCATCTTTCAAAGCGATTACTACCTGCCCGCCTGACTGTCTTACTGTCGGCGGGTTTATCTGAGCATAATCCCTCACCCGCCGCAATAACCGGTTGGCTATCCGCGGAGTTCCCCTCGCTCTTCTGGCGATTTCTTCCGCCGCTTCTAAATCTATTTTTATCCCCAACACTCTAGCTGTCCGCTTTATTATTTCAGCTAAATTTAAATCATCATAAAAGTCAATTTGTTCCACCAACCCAAATCTGTCCCTCATTGGTCCCGATATCAACCCAATCCGGGTCGTCGCCCCCACTATTGTAAACTTCTGTAAATTAAGCCTAACTGTTCGAGCCGATGGACCTTTCCCCAATACTATATCCAGAGCGAAATCCTCCATGGCGTTATACATTGTCTCTTCAACTATTTTGTTTAACCGGTGAATTTCATCAATAAACAATAAATCACCCTTTTTTAAGCTGGTAAATATTGAGGCCAAATCCCCCACCCGGGTCAGCGCCGGACCGGAGGTAATTTTTATATTTGACCCCATTTCTTTGGCCAAAAGCATGGCCAAAGTTGTTTTACCTAGCCCGGGTGGCCCATAAAAAAGGGTGTGATCCAGCGCCTCCCCCCTCTCCCGAGCCGCTCTAATAAAGATTTGTAATTGTTCCTTTAATTTTTTCTGCCCTATAAATTCACTTAATTTTTTTGGCCTCAGAGTCAACTCCACCTCCTTGTCAATTTTAGTTAGTTTTGGGTCTAAATTTTTGTCCGTCATTTTATATTTTGTAAACACCAATCCAATCTTTCTTCCAATCTCACTTTCTCCTTGGGTAATTTTTTAACCACCCCCTCTATTTCCCTTCTCTCAAAACCTAATTGTCTTAAACTTAAAACCAAATCATCTTCAAGTAGGGGTAAATCATCTTTTAGATTTAATTCCCCTAACCCGCTGATTTTTGATTTCAGATCGACAATAATCCGTTGAGCCGTTTTTAGACCAATTCCCTTTATTTTTTTGAAAAAATCCACGTCCGCCTCTCCAATCGCTTTCATAATTACTAAACTGTCAGCACTCCCCGAAATCTGAACGGCTGTTTTTGGACCCACCCCTGAAACGGTTAATAGCATTTTAAATAAATCCAGATCAGCCATCGTTTCAAAACCATATAAACTAATGTCATTTTCCGACACCGCCATATGGGTAAATAACTTGGTTTCCTGTCCTTCTAATAAATTTCCCCTGCCTACCCACACCAAATACCCTACTCCATTTACCTCCACCTCAATCTGCTTCCCTCTCACCCACCCCACCTTCCCCTTTAAGCTGGAAATCATACTTGATATTAGCACAAACAATACCCGAAGCTACTCTATTTTCATTGTAAACCCATGAGTCAGTGCTACCATCGCCGCATAAGCCACAAGCAAGAATATGATCACATCATTAACCCAGTTTTTATATAAGTCTTTATCAGTGACTGATAAGGCACGTTTATCTCATTGGCCTTTTCCTTCAATCTGACCAACATAAACTCCGGAATTCGTATCGAAATCGATCTGGAAGTCGGTTTTAAATTCGGGAAACTGGCATGCTCAAAATCACTTGCCTCCAAATAATCGCCTAAATCAGTCTTAGACCAAAAATTCCTCTCTTGATCTTCATTTTTAAATTTTGGTAGTTTAAGCATTTTCTTCATATATTTTTTTCTCCTTTTTACTGGCATCTCGTGCCGAAATTATTCTAATTTTGTTTTTTCTCATAGTAAACACTATCGTTAACAACCTTAATACTTTGGTTTTACCAATAATAATTTTTCGTTTTTCAATTGTAGAATGTAAAAAGTCTTTAAATACAATGTTTTTAATATCAAAAAACACTTCTTCACATTCATTTTTTAGAACTTGATGCTTCAACCAATTCTTATCTTCATTCCCTATATCCCATTCAAAATCAGTTGATTCATCAAATCTCATTACTAATATGTATATACCGTATTATACATTTTGTCAATACTTCATTGTAAACCCATGAGTTAATGCCACTGCCACTGCATCAGCGGCGTGTGATGGTTGAATCATTTTTTGAAGCTTCAAATATGTCCCCACCATCTGTTCCACTTGCTCTTTTTCCGCCCGGCCATATCCGGTTAGCGCCATTTTTACCTGCAGTGGGGTATACTCCGTCACCCCAACCCCGTTTTTCGTTCCACAAACCTTTATGGCTCCGATCGCTTCGGATACTTTTAGAGCCGATTTGGCATTTTTAGCAAAAAACATACTCTCCACTGCCATTTCTTTTATTTTGTATTTCTTTATTATTTTTTCGACACCGTTATATATATCTTTTAACCTATCTTTACTCTTTATTTTTATTACCCCATAATCCAATAATTTGTAATTTGAAATTCGTAATTCGTAATTAACTACTGCCCACCCGGTGTTCTCTAATCCCGGATCAATTCCCAATATCACTCCTCTACCTCCATTACTTTTCTTTCAATTTCATTTCCCCTAATCACCAATTCAGTATAACGCGGACTTTGAGTATTTCGCTCCCTAGAAATTGCCCCGACTATATCTGTCCTTATCCCCTCTAGTTCATAAGATGTCGCATAATGAAGATGTCCGGCTTCAATTTGCCTAACCCCGTTATCCACCAATAGCCCTAATAATTTTTTGGCCTCAGCCGTCACTTTAGCATTATTCTCACCCATTAGATGAGTTGAAAAACTGTTGTTAAGGGGCATATGCATCACCGCCAGACATAACAACCTTTTACACTCAATTACTTCCTTTTTAATCCAACTCCACTGATCTGTACCCAAACCCCGATAATTACTATTGTCAATTAGTATCAATTTCAAATCGTCAATTCTTACCACCTGGTATCTTTTACTGAAAACTCCGTCATAAATATTTTTTCCTGCCAAACTTCGATAGGCATCATGATTTCCCGGTACTACCGCATATTTTATACCGCTATTTATTAGTTCCGACTTTGCCTTTTCCAACTCCTCACCCTTTCCATACACTGTCATATCTCCCACCACTACAACCAATTCATCTCCACTTTCCTTAGTCATTTTTACCACTTTAGAAAATTCCCCCCAATCATTATGAATATCTGCCGTTAAAGCTATTTTAATTTCTCTTATTTCACTTTTATTTTCAAATACCGGCGGTATTCGCCTTATTATTTCTATCTGCTTTTTTCCGTTCACCCACCAGACAATCAATCCCGCTACTACAATTACCACGACCATCTTCCACCACTTCATAAATTAATTATAACCTTTTTCATCCTAAATACACTATAGGCCTTCTTCGTTTTTCCACACTTATCCACAATTTTGCCTATATTTTTATTTTAAAAGATATTTATACTATATATATACCATTTTAGGTATAATAAATCGTGGAATTTCTGAAGAATGTTTCCTTGGCCCCCCATACTACCCTTAAAATTGGTGGTCCAGCAGAATACTTTTGCCAACCCACTACTTCAAACGATCTTTTAGAGGCACTACAAAGCCCATTCAAACCTAAAACCATTCTCGGAAATGGATCAAACGTCCTAATTTCCGATCATGGACTACCGGGACTGGTTATTAAAAACTCCGTTTTCGACATTTCCTTCCTTTCTTCCAATCGTCTCCTCGTCTCCTCCGGCACTTCTCTTCCCCTCCTTATCAGTCAAAGTATGGAAAAGGGGTTAAGTGGTCTCGAAGAATTTGCCTACATTCCCGGCACTCTTGGCGGTGCTATCTATTGCAATATCCACGGAGTCAACAAAAATAACTTTGACAAGTTTCTGGTTTCCATTGAAGTGTTTGACCTCTCCACTCTCAAAATTCAAAATCTGCCGTCTAAAGATCTCTCTTGGGGGTATGATCAATCCGAATTTCAATCAAAACCTGACTTAGTCATTCTTTCTGCTATTCTTCAACTTTCCCTCGGCAATCGGAGCCAATCCCAAAACCTGGTCAAAAAGATAACTGATGAAAAATCACCCAAACAATCCATTAATTCTGCCGGTTCAGTTTTTAAAAATCCCCCCGGCGACTCTGCCGGTAGAATCATTGATCAGGAGCTGAAGTTAAAAGGTTTCCGTATTGGAGATGCTCAAATATCGAAAAAACACGCCAATTTCATTGTTAATCTCGACCACGCCACCGCCGCTGACTACCTTTCTGTAATTCGCCACATCCAATCCGAGACTCTTTCAAAGCTCAATCTTGACCTAGTTCCGGAAATTCAGTTTTTGGGCGACTTTTCGCTACCAACCAAATAAACCCCGGTAACCTCAATTGCCGCCTCCATCTGCTTGGCTGCTTAATAAGCGAGTATAACCACTCCAACCCCCGCTTACGCCAACTTTCCGGTGCCCGATCTAATTCTCCACTATAATAGTCAAAACTTCTTCCTACCCCCATTACCAACCCCGCATTTAATCTCTTTAAATTGGCTTTAATCCATTCTTCCTGCTTTTTCATTCCGTAAGCCACAAATAGATAGTCTATCTTTGTCCTAAAATCAAAATTTTCATCTTTAGCCCCCGCCACCTTCAACTTCGGATACTTATTAATAAAAAAATTAGCAGTTTTTTTGGCTCTATCTCCCCAACCGCCCAAAAAATAAACATATTTTCCCAAATTCGCTGCCACCCGACACAACTGATCCATCAATTCCACTCCGGAAATTAGTACCTCCCGGTTTTCCCCTCTCAAAATCGCCAACCCCTCCTTTATTGGTCTCCAAAATCTCTCAATAATACTGCCTCTTCTATTGCCTTTCCACCTCACTGCCCAAACTATTCCCACTCCGTCTGGAACATTCAACCAGGTCGTGTTTAACATATGGCGAAACTTTGGGCTATTATTTGCTTCCACTACAAACTCCGGATTCACAGTAGCAATCCACATTATTTCTGCTTTCTCCCAACTTTTTTCAATTTCATTTAGCAAACTCTGCATACCTCTGCCAAAAATTGGGAAATTAAACATTTCTCGGACTATTACGCTAAATTTATCATTATCCTTGATCCCGTCCAGGCTCTTGTCTCTTTCATTTTTTTTCATTTTTTCTATTTTCATAACTCATAATACTACATTTTAAATTTTTTAATAAGATACATTATCTTATAATATTCTTATTCGCGTTATTAGCTATTTTAAAACAGTTATATAAAAACACATACTTATATAGATAATAATTTCGAGATATAACATCGTCCAAAATTTATTAAATAGAACAAAAATTATACTCATAAAATATGCGGACTCATAGGCATTAATACTAATAAAGTCAAAAAAACAACAAATTTGTAAAAATATATACTATAAGTTAAATACAAAAAAAATTATAAATAACAAAAATAACAAAAAAAATACTTATACAAGATAAATATATTGACTATATCACCTTACTAATTTTTGATACATCCCCATGTTTTCCATTACCATTGCTGCTCCTTTTACCACACAAAATTCCGGTTCCAGTGCCACATGAACTGCTACTCCGGTTTCCCTTGTTAAAAACGTCCCCAAACCCCTCATTTGAGACATTCCTCCGGTTAACACAATCCCCCTATCTATTACGTCAGCCACCAGTTCGGGTGGAGTCACCCCTAAAACCTCCTTTATCACTCCCACCACCCGATCCAACTCCGGTCTGACTATCTCAAACACTTCTTCCGAACTTAAATTAATAGTTTTTGGTAATCCGCCAGTTAAATCCCTACCGCCCACTTCTAATATTTCTTCTTTTTTAAGCTTCACTGCCGATCCTAGCTTTATTTTTATATCCTCAACTGTTAATCTGCCCACCGCTAAGGAATATTTCTTATTGAGATATTCTTCAATCGTTTCATTTATTCTCTCTCCGGCCTCACGTACAGTCGAAACCGCCACTACTCCACCTGATGCAATAATTGCTGCTTCTACCATACCTCCACCCAAATTTACTACCATATTTCCAAAAGAATCAGCAATTGATACTTTGGCTCCAATCGCTGCTGCTAAAGGTGCATCGATTAAGTTCACCTTTCGCGCCCCTGCTTGGGACATTGCATCCATCACCGCTCTCTGCTCCACCTGAGTTGTCCCTGAAGCTACCGGTACAATTACTTCCGGACCAAACAACCAGCTAGTTCCCATTACTTCCCGAAAAAACCATTTTAACATCGATGTTGCCGCCCCATAGTCAGCAATCGCCCCATGTCTTAAAGGTGAAACAACCTCAATATAATTCGGAGTCTTACCGCTCATCTTTTTAGCTTCCCCTCCGGCTGCCACCACTTTCTGATTCTCAGTATTGACGGATACTACTGACGGTTCAAACAAAACCACCTCCCCGTCTTTCCAAATAACTGTATTGGTAGTACCCAAATCAACCGCTAGCTTTCCAAAATGGAACATAGTTTATTCTAACAGTCGCCGCAAGGTATAATAAACGATATGGCTCAAAATTCAAACCAAAAAAGCTTTTTGGTCATCGTTTCCGTTCTTTCTGTAGTTATCTCCCTTACCTATCTTATTTCTATTCTTGCCCGTGGTTATCAGCCGGATTTTAACGATGGTTTCAAATTTAAAGCCACTGGTCTTCTCTCGGCCACTTCCAAACCTAAATCTGCCAGTGTCTTTATCAACGGTCAACTCTACACTGCCACCGATGACACCATCAACCTTTCTCCTGGGAAATACCAAGTAAAAATAATTAAAGATGGTTACCAACCCTGGTCAAAAAACATCGAAATTCAAAAGGAAATGGTCGTCCAAACCGAAGCTACCCTTTTCCGATCAGCTCCAGATTTTAGTCCCATTACTCAAAACGGCGCCCTAAACCCAACCGTCAACTTGGATAAAAACAGTCTCATTTTCTCTGTTTCAAAAGCCGGAGCCAGCAAGGACAACGGTATCTATCTTATTGAAACTTATTCATCTCCACTTCCTCTGGGAAAAAACACTTCCAAACAAATTATAGGCAACTTTCCCTCAATTGACTGGTCAAATTTTTCTTTCACTTTCTCCCCTAATTCCAAGCAAATACTAGCCATCTCTCACACCCAAAATACAGCCTATTTGCTTAATCTGGAAGCCTCGGGGTCAAAAAAGCCCACTGATGTCTCTAACTTAATCACCTTCATTAACAATGATTGGCAGAAACAGAGAAGTCAAATTCTCCTCTCTAAACTTGAACGGCTACCGGCAAAACTCCGTCCGCTTGTCGCTACTCAATCCGCCGACATTCTTTTCTCTGAAGACGACAGTAAAGCTCTCTACCTCTCTCAAAAAGGCTCTTACCTCGTCTACGACCTCAATAAAGACATTAGCTACCCTATTGGTAATCTTAACGAAATCGACAACCCATTCTGGTTACCAAACTCTAATAATCTGGTGTATTCCAATAAATCTCAACAAATAAAAACAGTTGAATATGACGGTTCAAATCAAAGTACTATCTTTGCTGGAAAGTTTTCCAACAATCTTATTCTTCCCTGGTCTGATGGCAGCAAAATTATCGTCTACACCCGCCCTTTTCCGGAAGCACCTGAAAACCTCTATTCCGTATCTATTCGCTAATTTACTTACACCTAGTCGCTTCGACGTTCTCAATCTCACTAAAAATTATTTCCGCCTCGTCTGCACTTAAGTCCTCTGCCAGTTTAGCAGTTAATAAACTCACCGCCGCATCCACCTCCTGATCTAAATTACACGGCAGAGATGAATCAATTTGATTATAGGGTGCCTCTATTTTGGCTTCCGATTGAACTACGGTTTCACCCAACACCGATGCTCCATTATCCAAACTATTCCCTACCTCCACGAAACGTAAAGGAATTAGCACCATTATCGCAATTACAAAACTGACAATTAATGTTCTCGTATTTCGATTTATATCATTGTACATAAATACCAGTTTAACTACTTTTCCTTCATTGTCAATTACTTCCTACTTTTTCCCTTTCCTTTCATTTAAATTTATACATTTCTTCTTTATCAAACATGTCCACTATCTGCTAAAACACCAAATTAATAACTCATGTTTTTATATCAATTTATTTCCATGTAACACCTTGTGTATCATTAATTTCCAACATAGTTTTGTTATACTAAGCTACTAACTTTAGCAAAAACGGGTTTACCCGACGTAGCTTTAGCGTAGGCGGGGATTGGCGCAATTGGCTAGCGCGCACGCTTCGGGTGCGTGAGGCTGGGGGTTCGAATCCCCCATCCCCGACATTGATTTCATGTTCCTTAACAAAATAACAACCTCTCCTTTTAACACTGTCATACAAATACTTTTCAAAACAGACAGTTACTTTTTAGTTTTTTAAAATAATTCGTAATTAGTAATTTCAAATCCGTAATTAATATGTTCCCATAGTTCAATGGATAGAACGACCGCCTCCTAAGCGGTAAATCCAGGTCCGATTCCCGGTGGGAACACTTTTTCCGCAATATTTACACACATATAACATATAATCACCGCATTTTTTATATAAACTCCGCATTTATTCCGTTGTTGATAAACTTTTTTACAACACAAAAGATATAACCGCAAAAATAAAATATTCATTTGAAATATAATAAACAACACATACAAACAAATACAATATAACCGTAGCAAATTTTTAAAACTTCTCATTTAACTTTAAACTTTCCGGTTACTGTCGTCGATAATAGAAAAATTTATTACCTATAACACTCCTCTTTTAATAACATCGCAACCTTTCAAAACATATCATTTCGCTTAGTCCAAATCTTCATTTTATCCCTCAGTTTACCCCCTTTTTCTTTCTTTTACCCTTGGCAGGCGTGTAAATAATCCCCATAAAAAGGAAAAAATCAAAACTTATTTGTCGATAGCAAACGAAACCTGTCTCTGATAACCACAAGTTAACCAGTTTATATCACTAAATTCACCATCTTTCCTGACACCATAATTTCTTTTATTACCTTTCTACCATTAATATATCCCTTTATTTTTTCGTTATTGTAAACCTGACCCAGTACCTTTTCCCTATTTCCCACTTCCATCCGATCCACTTCAATCACTACCCTTGTTTTTCCGTTAATCGCCACCGGTATTTTTACACTCTTAGTAATTAACAGATTTTTATCCGTTTTTGGCCATAAAGACTTGTGGACCGAAAACGACTCATCTTTTTTACCACCAATCTCATTCCATAGCTCTTCAGCCACATAAGGTGCCAATGGAGCCAACAATTTTATTAAAATCTTCATTTCCTCCCGATTCACCGTTTTTAACTTATTAAAGGCTTCCATTAATTTAGCAATTGCCGTATTAAAACCAAAATTTTCAAAATCTTTCCCTACTCCCTCAATCAACTGATTAATAATCAAGCCATTGTCATATTGGTTCACAAACTTATTTTTTATCTGATCAAAAGTAAATTTTTCTACTTTGTCTAAAAATCTTTTCACTCCTATTAGGGTATTTTCATTCCATGCCATGGTTCCATCAAACGGTCCCATAAACATCAAATACATTCTCATTACATCAACACCATATTTATCTGCCACTATCTCCGGTACCACCACATTCCCCTTCGACTTACTCATTCTTTGGTTATCAAAACCCAATATCACTCCATGTGACATTCTCACCACATAAGGTTCTGGAATGTCATTAGACACTGCCCCAATATCTGCTAAAAATTTATAAATAAAACGGGAATAAAGTAGGTGTAAGGTGTTGTGTTCGTCTCCACCAATATACACGTCCACCGGCATCCATTTCTTTATCAATTCACCCAAAGCTATTGATTTATCATTATGTGGATCGAGGTATCTCAAAAAATACCAGTCAGATCCAGCCCAATTCGGCATCGTGTCTGTTTCCCGCTTGGCGTCTTTGCCACAAACCGGGCACTTACAATTTACAAAGCTGTCAATTTTTGACAACGGGCTCTGGCCGTCATCCGTCGGCTCATAGGCCTCCACCTCCGGTAGCACCACCGGTAACTCATTTTCCGGCACCGGGTACCAACCTAAGTTCAAACCCCCCTGTCCTTCGGACACCCCCCCTTGATAAAAGGGGGCTTTTAAGTCGCCCTTTTCAAGGGAGATGTCAGCCTTGGCTGACAGAGGGTTTTGATTAAACCAGCCCCTATCATTTTTTGCACAATTTTCACAAAAAATCATTGGTATTGGTTCACCCCAATAATGCTGTCTACTAAATATCCAATCCCGTAAGTGATATCTGGTCGATCTCTTGCCCCAACCCTTTTCTTCTAAATAATCCATAATTTTTTTAGTTGCCTCATGGATATCCATCCCATCCAAAAATCCTGAATTAACCATCAACCCTTCTTCTTCCTGAACATCTTCTTTATTGGTTATTGGTCCGTCCCTGCCGTCACTCCCCACCACTACCCTAACGATTTCCAGTCCAAATTGTTTCGCAAACTCAAAATCTCGAATATCGTGTCCCGGTACCCCTACCACCGCCCCGGTACCTACTGTTGATAGCACAAAATCAGTTATCCATATCGGCATTTTTTTATGAGTTAATTGGTTTATTGCATACAAACCAGTAAATACCCCCGTCTTGTCTCTCCCAACTACCTCTTTTTGTCTGTCCAACTCCGATTTGTTCCTGGCCTTAATCACATACTCTTTAATTTTTTCCAGATTTTCACCTGTTTCTATTTTTTGATTTATTATTTTTGTTGCTATTTCATGCTCCGGGGCCAATACCACAAAAGTCGCTCCAAAATTTGTATCCGGTCTGGTTGTTGCCACCACCACCTTATCTTTTACCCCCTCAACATCATAAGAAATGTCAATCCATTCTTTCCGGTCAATCCAATTTATTTGGGCTTGCTTAACCTTTTCAATAAACTTCGTTTCCTTTAAACCATCTATCAATCTGTCTGCATAATCGGTAATTTTAACTACCCACTGGGAAATATTTCGTCTCGACACTTCCGCTCCGCACCTTTCACATTTCCTCCCCACCACTTCTTCATTGGCTAAACCAATCTTACAGCTTGGACACCAATTTATCGGCATTTCCTTTTTGTAGGCTAAACCCTTTTTAAATAGTTGAATAAAGATCCACTGGGTCCACCGATAATATGCCGGATCGGTTGTATCAACTTCTCTTGCCCAGTCAAACGAAAACGCCAACCGTTTCATTTGGCCTCTAAACATATCCGTATTTTCCTTGGTCACTTCCTGCGGCTTTCGCTTCATTTTAATGGCATAGTTCTCCGTTGGCAATCCAAACGCATCCCACCCCATCGGAAACAACACCTCATACCCCTTCATCCGCTGAAACCTGGCATAAATATCCCCTCCGGTAAACGAAAAAGTATGACCAATATGAAGCCCGCTACCCGAGGGGTACGGAAATTCCACTAATACATATTTTTTTGGCTTTAGGCTTTCATCATCGGCCCTGGAAATTTCGGGATGTTCCTCCCAAAACTCCTGCCATTTATTTTCTATTTTTTTAAAGTCCATTGGTTAATTTTAAACTAAAAAAACCCGCCTGGGCGGGTCGGTATCTGTTTACCTCCCCGACTATTCAACAAGAAGAAGGTTGACAGCAACTTTTATCATTAACTTATTTTATCTCATTTTTCCTCAAATACAATATTTCCGCTTTTATCGGTCCGCTTTACGATTATTCCTTGTTTTTCCAAATTTGCCAATACTCCGGCATCTGGATGGCCATAATTATTTTTCCCGACACTTACTACTGCCCATTTCGGTGCCACCGCCGCTAACCACTTCTCCCCGTTGGCACTCTTTGAACCATGGTGAGACACTTTTAATACATCAACCCCTCGCTCCCCCACAATTCGGTTTAGAATACTTTCCTCAACCACTAAATCATTGTCCCCGGTAAATAAAAAACTCATACCTCGATATTTTAGTAACCCCGCTATCGAATCATTGTCCCTATCCAACAGTCCTCTGTCCGGATACAACACTTTAAATACTATCCCACCATATTCAAGACTATCATTATAATACAAATTATTTGAATAACTATCTTGTCCATAAACCCTTTCTAATCTGTAACTTTTTCTTAAATTCACCAAGGCCCCCGAATGGTCACTATCATCATGGCTAATTATTACCACTTCAATTTTTTTGTCTCCTAGGGGCATCTCTTGACCCAGGCATTTCTCTACTCCGCCCTTAGCCGAACCGGTATCCAAAAGCATCTGAAAATACCCCTTACTCACCAAAGCGGCATCTCCCTGACCTACATTGCAAAACACCACTTTTAATTTATCGTTAGGAATTGCCAGCCACCACCCCCAGCCAAGATACAATAATCCCAATATTAGTCGTTTTGCCATGTTATATTTTACTAACCGCATGTTCACTCCATCCAAGGTAAAAATCGTTTGTTTATTGTGTCTCGTCTCCGGCCTTATACTTGGCTTCTTTTCCCGAAATCTCTTCGTTACCAACAACCTTCTTGATTCGATAACAGAAATTAGAAACAGGGAAAATTACAAGTTTATTAACCCTTTATTGGAATGTGACAGTAATAACATCAGTCGGGATAAAAACTTGGATTTCCTAAAAAATAAACTGGAGTTATTCGTGAATGAACAAATTAAAACAAACCCTGATATAAGTTTTACCTCAATTTACTACCGCGATCTTAATAACGGTCCCTGGATTGGCATAAATGAAAGAGAGTTATTTTCTCCCGCCAGTCTGATCAAAGTACCCCTATTAATAACCTATTATAAGTTGGCTGAAAATAATCCGGATATATTAGATAACAAAATCGTCAATACCGAATTATTTAACCCCAAAGACCAAAACATTGTTCCCGAAATTACTCTAAGTCAAAGTCAGGAATACACTGTGTCGGAACTTCTGGATAGGATGATTATTTATTCCGACAATCAAGCTTACGATCTTCTCCTGAAAAACATCGACAATCGAAAATTAATTGAAACTTACAACAATTTAGGCGTTGATATTTCACTTGGGTTTGAAAATCCCAATGGAAATATCCTCTCCGTCAAGCAATATGCCTCTTTCTTTCGGATTCTCTTTAATGCCTCCTATCTCAGTAAAGATATGTCCGAAAAAACCCTGGGTCTGTTAAGTCGGGTAAAATTCAGTCAAGCTCTCGTTGCCGGAGTCCCTTCAAATATTTTAGTCGCTCATAAGTTCGGTGAACGGCAGTACACCGATACCGGTGAAAAACAACTCCACGACTGTGGCATTATTTACCTACCCAACAAACCCTATCTCCTCTGCATCATGACCCGGGGCAAAAATATTCCAATAGAAGAAAACTTTGTCAAACAAATCTCATCAATGGTTTACCAAAACATTAGCGGTCAATAGTCTTTTTTCGCCAATACCAACCCATTCCTATCAAATAACTTCCCGCCAGCATCCAACCGTTAAAACTGATTCTAATTTGACCCCATTCCCAAGTCGACAAAGTCGTTACCACCCATTTTATATAGACCAGCATTGGATATATAAACCATAAAATAACCCCTCCGACAACCTCAATAAAAATTCCCAATACGTTAGCCACCATACCTAAGGTGGTTATTATTCCGGTCAAAAACAAAACTAAAAAATTACTCAGAGGCGAAATAATGCTGATTACCCCAAATTTATAAGCCAAAATGGGTGTAATCCACACCGTCACCCGTAATGTCGTTTTTATCACCCCCTCATCGGGTCTAAAAGAAACTGCTGCAAATGACAAAAAAGACAACCAAAAACCCACCTCACTCAATACCTTTGGGTCTGCCGCTACCATCATGATTATTGTCAACCAAAGTATCCTCAACCAATCATGCCTCCTTCCTAAAATTTGGGCCAGATACAAAAAAGTTACCATAATCGCCGCCCGAATCACCGGAATCTGCCAACCTACCAAATTGGTATACCACCAACCGGTTGTAATCCCAATAATTATCGCCTTTTTTCTCCCCAACCATGATGCCAAAACTTCCACTAAACCTTTTACTACTATCATCATATTGGAACCACTAACTACCAAAATATGGACCAGGCCACTTTCAACCATTTGGGAATAGAATTCCCGACTTATTCCTTCCATACTCCCCCACAACATCGCCGCCAGCATTGATCCCTCCTCTGACGGTAGTGACCGTCTGATATACCCTATCAAAATCTGCCTATCATTAAACTTATATATCAAAAACCACAGAATCCCAACACTGAAACACCACTCAAATATCAATTTTGCCTTTAAGTGTTTCATAGGTTTTTTCTCCAATCCCCTTAACTCCCTTTATGGCTTCCTTACTTTTGAAAAGACCATTAACTAGTCGATAGTCAATTATTCTTTGAGCCATCTTCTCTCCGATTCCGGGTAAATCAATCAGTTGCCGGAGATTGGCCGTATTTATATTTATCTTTCCTGGGATAATTGTCACTTCAGCCTTTATCTCTTTTATCGTCTCTCCCTGACCCACAGACTTCTCCAGTTTACTGCCAATCCCGACAATCATTAATCCCACCCCCAGTAACAGCAAAAAATCTCCCCGATGTAACATGTATAATTTTCTTAATGTCACCACTTCTTAAGATTACCCTCTTCTTTTTCTGCTGCCTAGTCCCTACCGTTGTCGCCAATACTTCCGCTGCTACCTACTCACCCCAAATCATTGCCTTCTTTTCTATTATTCTTGTCGCCTATTCCATCCGTTTTAAGGTTACCCCGGTTTCTTTGGTTACTCTTATAGTCCAACTAATTGTTTTTACCACCGGTGGATTACTTTCTCCCCTTCTGTTTCTCGAATATTTCCTTCTTTTTTCCCTATCTTTTCAGGAATCCCCCCAAACCATTCTCCTATATAGCCTCATCTTGGCTCTTTTTCTTTCCCAAACTTTGATTTCTAGTCACTCACTAATCTACCTTCTCTCTCTAGTCTTCATTTCACCTCTAGCCTATCTTATCACTCAAAAATTTACCCAGGAACAAAACCATAAATTAGAAACTCTCCTTTGGCTGAGCCTCAAACTAAAACAAAAACTTTTAGCCCGCGGAGACACCAAACTCGCCAAACACACCGACGACTTAATTCAAGAGCTGAAAGATAATGATTAAAAAATTCTTTCTCTTTTTTTTCATACTTACTACTTACTACTTAACACTTAATTCTTCTGTTTTGGCCCAGCACTTTAGTTCCGACAACTACGTCATTGATTGGGGAAATTTCAATATCACCTCCGGCAACAAGGCCTCGAGTAACTACAAACTCTCTGATACCGTCGGCCAAATCGCCCCGGGAACTTATCAAAAATCCGGAGTTCTATTAAAATCCGGTTTTCAATACATTTACGATACCTTTATTACCTTTGCTTTTTCTATTGACAATTTAGATATCAATTTCGGCATCCTCACTCCGGGTATCGCTTCCACCGCCGTCAATACTGTCACCATTAGCACTCCCTCTGGCCATGGTTATCAGATCAGCTCCCAGGAGTCTCGTCCCTTAAGCTTGGAAAACGGCATCACTATCCCCGATACCGTCTGTGATAGTCCCTGCAACGAATCCACCTCAAACGTCTGGGTTAACTCCTCCACTTATGGTTTTGGCTTTAATGCTTCCGGCGTCGGTGCTTCCTCCTATTTTGTGGACAGCACTTATTTTCGCCAATTCGCCAATTCTTCTGCCTCTCCGGCTGAAACTCCCCAAATATTCATGTCCGAATCTTCCCCGGTAGAAAACCGTCAATCCACCATCACCTACAAGGTTAATATTTCTCCGGCCCAATCTGCTGGTACTTACCATAATTACATCGTTTACACTGCCGTCCCCAAATACTAATATGTCTTCTCTTTCCATCACTCCGGCCACCCTCGAATTCTGGTTAAAACCCGGTGCCACCTATATTCAAAGCTATCAAATAAAAAATACCGGTCAAGCCCCGGTCACTCTCTCCACCTCAGTTGAACAGTGGCTACCCCAAGGTTTCGACGGCGGCTTATCTTATCCGGGGCTTCCCCTAGATTTAAATTTTTCCTTAACTAATTCCGATCTTCACCTTGGCTCTTCTTTTATTCTCAACCCCGGCCAAAGCCGCCAATTGGTCCTAAAAATTTCTTCCCCAGCTGCTCTTTCTCCAAAGGATCTATATTTTACTTTCTTTATCAATCAACAATTGGCTACTTCTGATTCCAACACCACCAATCTTGTCCGATTAGGCAGTCATTTGTTGGTCTCCGTTAGTAATTCCGAATCGGTACCCTCCAAAATCACCGTTTCCAATTTTTCTTTTTCGCCTCTTATTCACGATACTTTCTTTGGTTTTGGCACTTTTGCCGGTCTAGCCGACAACCAATCTGATTTCTTTTCCAAAATTGAAGGCACTATTACTATCTCTAAAAATAACTCCCCCCTCCTACAAATGGAGCTCTTTCCTAATAATGTCCTATCTCACCACCAACGTACTATTTCCTGTCTAAACGACTCCAAACCTGTTTCCTGCCGCCTCGGCCCCCCTCTTTGGCCGGGATTCTATCAAGCCACCCTGTCATTAAAAAATTCAAAAGAAACTTCGACTGTTAATTTTCTTGTTCTCCCTTATTTCCTTATTGCTTTTCTTCTTCTCATCTTCTCATCTTATCATCTAATTAGATACATCAAACCATATCTAGCAAGGCATTAATATCATTGCTAATTGCATATTAATTTCCCATAACTAAGACAATTTACAAATACTACAATAATAAAATGAATTCCACCATTCAAAATATATCAAAAAAAAGTAATCATTATTACTTGACAATTATTTTATTAATTCTTAAAGTGTATGGTAGTGCGCACTAAAATATATAGTATTCTAGTTAGTCTTTTCATTATTGTCGTTGCTTCTTTATTTCTCAAACCCCGTTCTCTTGTCTCTGCCCCGCCCACTAATGTCAAAGACACTCTATCCTCTTCCCAGCTATCCTATTTTGCCCGTTTAAGTTCTGGTACCACCCAAGTCGGTGACTCGATTCTTAAAGTTGTTGCCTCCGGCAATCCCAGTAATACCACCAATAATCTCTTTGTCGGTGATACTATCGCCATCGGCACCACCGGTATCGGTGTCGGTAGCAGTGGTCCTTTAACCCTCTATACTGTTAAAGACATTAGTAGCACTGCCGCCTTCACTATTAATTCTGGCATCGGTCAAAGTAATGCTTTTGTCAATGCCGCCATTGTCGCCACCCGTTCCGCCATTCATACTATTTCTTTTACTCCCCAATCTAATTCTACCGGCGGTTATTGGGAATTCTTAATCAAAGCTACCAGCCGAACCGGTGAACAATATAACGATGGTATCCCGGATCAGCAAGGTTTTGATCTGGGCGCCACCACCCCCAGTTCCGGCGCTAATGGTCTGGGTACCCGACTAAAAATAACCGATGTTACCTGTCCTAACTGGGGCACTGGTGCTACCACTGCCTACAGCGTCGGTACCACCGTCGTCCTCAACATTGGGTATACCGGTTCTTCGACCCCAACTTCTTTCCACATCGTTTCCTGTTATCTTGGCGTTGGTGGTACCAACCAAGTTGGCGTCGGCTACTCTATGGCTATCGGTACCGCCCTAGATTCCGGTTCTCAATTAATTAACCCTGCTCCGGCTACCAGCCGAACTGAAGGCAACGCCGATGTCTACTCTTTCCTTATCCGTCACAAAGATAGTTCTTCTGCCCTGATCGACGCTGATACTGTCCAGGGAAAAATTGCCGTGGTTGAATCCGTCCGGGTTACCGCCACCGTTGAGCCCACCCTTACTTTCGCCATTGATAATACTAATGTCGGCACTGGCGGCACCCCTTGTGGTTTGGCCGCCTTTGGCAGCAACGCCGCCAACACCTCCGCCACCTCCGTTGCCTTTGGTTCTCTGAATGTCGCCGCTGTCAACGATCTGGCTCAACGCCTCTCCGCCGTCACCAACGCCAGCGATGGCTATATTGTTACTGTCTATGAAGACGGCAATCTCAAAGAGATCAGCAACGGTACCACCATCCCTGACACCACCTGTCCCTCAAATTCTTGCGATATCACTACTCCGGCTGTCTGGAACACCTACACTGCTTCCGGTTGGGGTTATACCCTTCAAAACATCAATGTCGGCACTTCTATTTTCAATTACGCTGCCGGTCACCGGGCTTTTGGCAATGGTGCTGCCAATGCTAAAACCATTATTAGTAACACCTCCACTCCCACTACTACCGAAATTGCCTACATCTGTTATCGAATTGTCGCTTCCACCACCCAAAAGGAAGGTACTTACGAAGGTAAACTTATTTATACTGCCACCGCCACTTTTTAATAAAAATCTAAATCCTAAAACCTAAATTCTAAATAAATTCAATTAACAAAATGATAAAAAATATTCAAATAAAAATTCTTTTTGTTGGGTTCTCTTTAGGCTTTAGTCTTTTGGATTTAGGCTTTGCACGCAGTGCTAATGCACAAGCATTTTTGGGTGTCTCTGCTATTCCTCCCCGATTAGAAATTTCCGTTGAACCGGGCAAAACTGTTACCAAAGAAATAAAAGTCAGAAATGAATCATCCACCGAAAAGATCATTTCTACTCAGGTCAAAGATTTTGTCGTGGTTGATGACCTGGGTACTCCAATTCAGGTTGAAAGTACCGGCGACTTCTCCAACCGCTGGGCCGCTTCTTCCTGGATCCAGGTTTCTGCCACCAGTCTTAAACTGAAACCCGGTGAAACTAAAACTCTCATGGTTACTGTTATTGCTCCAGAAGACGCCCTTCCCGGTGGCCACTATGCCATAATTCTCCATTCTCCCCAAAATGAAACTGCCCTCTCTGAAACCGGTTCTCTAATCGAAACCAATGTCGGCACCCTAGTCTATGTCACTATTCCCGGTGATATCAAAGAATCTGCCATGATTAAGGACTTCTCCGCTCCCCAATTTTCTGAATACGGCCCGATTGACTTCCATGCCACCGTCACCAATCTTTCCGATATTCATATCACCCCCGTTGGTCAAATTGCTATCACTAATTCCTTAGGTTTCAAAACCGCCACTCTACCTCTGGAAACTGTCAACATCTTTCCTTATACCAGTCGTGAATATCGCCAAACTCTCAACCGAAAACTAATGCTAGGTCGCTTTAAAGCCCAATTCGTCGCCGTTTACGGTACCACCGGCCAATTAGTCAACGCCACCCTTTTCTTTTGGGTTATTCCCTGGAGACTCATCTTAACTGTCGTCGCCATCCTCCTAATCATTATTCTAATTGCCAAATTAAACCGAAAATCTAAAATTGATAAATCTCCCGACTCTCCTAAGGTTGAAGAACTGGAAAAAGAACTAAGTGCCCTTAAGAAGAAATATCGTGATCAAAAATAACGATGTTACCATCTCAGCCGCCATTCCTGAAAATAGTCTGACTATCTTTGGTTATACTGCCCCCCTTTCCCGGGTAGAAATCAGCAACCCCAGTATTTTTTCGGTTACTTATAGTCAAGAAGATGGTTATTTTATTTTTGACAAAATCTATGTCCCCAAGAATACCGGTGAGTATTGCTTGTCATCTACCGATGACAGCTCCCGCGCCACCCCTCCCCTCTGTTTACCCGCTCCGCCGCCCACCAACACCTCCACTGACATTGGCCCGATTATTTTGGCTCCTACCTTGTCCCTAGACAACTCAAAACAAATCTTGACCAGTTCCGGCCAAAGTGTCCCCAACTCTACCCTTACTCTTAATATTTTTCAAACTGAAAAGCAACCCAAACTTACCAAAGCCGCCAACGCCATCGGCCTCCCCCAACTAACCACTACTACTGATTCCGAAGGTCACTTTAGCCTCAATCTCCCCAACCAATACGTCTCCGACTTTCGCTACTTTGCTACTGTCGTTACCCCCGAAGGTTTTCCCTCCGCCAAGTCCAACACTCTCTTTTTTACCTTCCCTCAATCTCCAAGTTATTGGTTTCTTCTTCTTTTTCTGTTACCTCTTTTATTATTATTTTTCCGTCGCCGAAAAATTCGCTATTTACCCGCCGTTCAAACCCACCCACCCTTTTAACAACTCCCTTTAACTCAAAACCCCCTTCCCGATAAATCGGGATTCCCCCTTGAAAAAGGGGGACCTTTATAGCTCTTCCTTACTTTAATATATAATTAATTTGATGACCACTAAAAAATTACTTTTTATCATTATTCTTTTAGCCGGTCTCACCGTCAGCATTGTTTTAGTTTCCCGCACTGCTATTTTCTCCCCCCGCGCCACCTCCTCCAATCAAAACGCTATCAACATTCAAAACTCCTATCTCTTTGCCTCTCCTCTCACCGCCAAAGCCGACGGCAATGAAAAAGTCCGTCTGACTATTTTTCTTTTGGATAACCGCGGTATCGGTGTCCCCCAGAAAAAAGTTGATCTTTCCCTCCCCTCTGCTGTTCACACTATTGACATCCAATCTACCACCGATGATACCGGCAAGGCCATTTTTGATGCCTATTCCACCAC
>Ga0210051_1000319_pt1 | contig 42436 bp, 45 predicted proteins | sample CryGey092014_all_FD_185464 | JGI IMG/M metagenome (GOLD analysis project Ga0210051, IMG submission 185464) | Groundwater microbial communities from aquifer - Crystal Geyser CG23_combo_of_CG06-09_8/20/14_all (SPAdes) (version 2) | ecosystem: Environmental > Aquatic > Deep subsurface > Groundwater...
TTACGCCCTTTTGAGAATATTTTCCGTATTTTCCATCTTCCCGAGATGTCTTTTTCTGTTTTTTATGTCAAAGAACAAATTTCCCTGATGTTTTTATTCAATTACCTATTTTATCCGAGAGCCTTCAATCAGGGTTTTAACCCCTATATACTACAATTAATTTATTAACTTTTCAAGTTTTATCTGCTTGTTCTCTTTTTCTGATTTGTATGTAAGACAAAACTACCCACCACTTACTATGGATTTTTTTAAGTACGTTTTAATCTCTTTAATTATTTCCTCGGCATTGCGTATACCTTCTTTTGCTTTTTCTTCATCTACAGTTAAAATGTAATCATAATCGCCGATCTCTCTGTCTTTTCTTAATACTTTAATTTTTTTAGCAAAATCAGACGGAAAGATGCCTTCTTTTACGAAGTATCTTGAAAATGATGAAATTACAGCTGAGTGTTTAGAAAAAGAAAGATTTTTAGTAAGAAGCAATGCTCCCAAAATATAAAACACAGAATAGTATGCTCTGGAAGATGCTGAATCAAAATCATTATGTTCAAGCAAATCTTTTGCTGCTTTTAATGTTTGCTGACTTTTTTCTATCATTCTCTTTAATTGCTCTTTAAATTCATTTGTCATACTAATATACCCTCCTTTTTAGCATTCATTAAATAAGGTTCATAGATTCTTTTTTCAAAATCTTCTTCTGAAACTAAATGTGTGGAAATAAGAACAAAATCAGTTAAAAGTATATCATTTTCTAAATCGTCAATGTATTTTTTTATTTCATCTGAAAAATTTTTACATACGACTAAGAAATCATAATCTGAATATGCGTCATTATCACCCCTTGCTCTTGAACCAAAAAGAATAATCTTTTTTATCTGATTACCAAATTGCTGTTTTAGTCTTGTAACAAATAAATTTAGAATTTTATCATTTGTTTTTTTATTCCTCATCTCATCACTCCTTATCAATTATTTAAAAGCAAGGAAATTATAAATGTTTTTTTAAAACCCTGCGGTTTCGGGAAGCCCCTCGGTTTCAGGTAAACCGAGCATAATATTCATGTTCTGGACTGCCTGTCCCGAAGCGCCTTTAACTAAATTATCAATAGCGGAAAAAACCAGCAACCTTGAACCCGATTCGTCAATATTTATACCAATCTCACAATAGTTCGTATTGACGACCGATTTTGTTTCAGGTATTTTACCGTCTGGCATAATTCTGACAAAAGGTTTGTTCTTGTAAAATTGTTTATATAATTCAATCAAATCAGTTAATGATATGGTTTTCTTAAGGTCAAAGTAAATACTGGAATACATCCCGCGTTCTTGCGGGACTACATGGGGTGTAAACGTTACTTTAATCGGGACACCCTGTAAGGGTATTACAAGATTACTTAATTCCTGTTCAATTTCGGGTATGTGTCTGTGTTTTCTGCCAACCTTATATGCAAATGTGTTCTGTGAACCCGCAGATATATATTCATTAGCAAATTTTCTACCGCCACCGGAAAAACCGCTCTTTGAGTCAATGATTATATCTCTGGTGTAATCCACTATGTCATTTTTTAATAGCGGTGCAGAAGCTAAAATCACACTCGTAGGATAACAGCCGGGATTTGCTACAATCTGTGCTTTTTTAATATCTTCGTAATACAGTTCAGGCAGACCATATACACCTATCTTTAATAATTCCGTATGCGTATGCTTTAAGCCGTACCATTTTTCATATACTTCAGCATCTTTCAATCTATAATCAGCACTTAAGTCAATGACTTTTTTACCTGAGTTATGTATTTTTGCCACAATGTCAATAGAGACACCGTGAGGTAATGCTAAAAATACCACATCAGCAGATTTAAGTCCGGGACTGCCGGGCTCAAAATTTACACATTCCAGGTCAAGTTTATTTTTAAGATACGGGTATATGCTGTCAATTTTTTTATTTTTATCCATTTTGTCAGCAAGATATACAATTTTTGCTGACGGATGTTTTAAAAGAATCTTTACCAACTCTTCACCCGCATAACCCTGGACCCCGATTATTCCTACCTTAATCATTTTTCAGACTTCTCCTTTTTGATAACATTACGACTAATTCACCTTTAACTTTCCCCCTCTTATTGATTTTCTCATATACCTCGGTTATTTTCCCCCTGATATATTCTTCATATTTTTTTGTAAGTTCTCTTGCAACGACACAATCCGTATCAGCAGGAAAAACTTCCCTGCAGAGTGCCAATGTTTTTTTTATACGGTAAGGCGACTCATAAAAAATTATTGTTTTACCAATATCAATAAGGTTCAGCAAGACTTTTTTGATTCTGCCGGTTTTTCTGGGTAAAAACCCCAGAAAAGTAAAACCGTTTGTCGGCAGACCCGAGCTGACAAGCGCTGTAACAAATGCTGTCGGCCCGGGTATGTGAACAACAGGAATATTTTCACAAACAGCATCTCGGACAAGGAGTGCTCCGGGGTCGGAAATACCAGGTGTGCCGCTGTCAGATACAACCGCAACATTTTCCCCTGATATAATTTTATTAATTAAGACCCTGCACATTTTATCCTGGTTATAAGAATGAAAACTGACAAGAGGTCTTTTTATGGAATAATGGTCAAGTAAAATTTTTGTCCTCCGCGTATCTTCGCATGCAATAATATCAACTTCTTTTAATATCCTCAATGCCCGTAATGTGATATCTTCTAAATTACCAATCGGCGTAGAGATTAAATATAAATAAGATAATCCTGCGGATAAACTAGCAGCCATTATTCCAGAACCTGTAGAAATGCATTTACCACTTCTGTGTCAAATTGTACTCCGGAATATCTTTTTAATTCTTCAATAGCCTTTTCTTTTGCCATTGCCTTCCGGTAAGGTCTGTCGGACACCATTGCATCATATGCATCAATAACCGCAACTATCCTTGCACCCAGAGGTATTTCTTCACCCTGCAGTTTTTCCGGATACCCCCTTCCGTTGTACCATTCCTGGTGATACAATATGATAGGAGCAATGGAGGATAGAAATACTACCGGTTTTATTATGTTTGAACCAATAGCCGGGTGCTGTTCCACGGATTTCCTTTCTTCAGGTGTAAGATTACCCGGTTTCTCAAGTATCTGATGCTCTATGCCAATCTTTCCTATGTCATGAATCAACGCAGCATATTCAATGGGTTTTGTTATACCTTCGGGCAAATTCAGTTGTTTGCAAATCTTACGGGCGTGAGTCCGTGCACGTTCAGCATGGTCATAGGTATATGAATCCTTGACATCAACAGTTTTCGCTAATATTTCAACCATATCCATATAAAATTTTTCTAAGTTACCGTATAATCTAAGGTTTTCCAGTGCAAAAGCTGATTGGTCAGCAAGGATAGATAATAAGCGGATACTTTTATCTTCATAAGTTTCTATTTTCTTACGGGGAGTAACGTTCACCACTCCTATGACATGATCTTTTACTGTCATTGGTACGGAAAGGAACGATTTTGAAGAATATCCATTACCTGTTTTATTATTAAACCTGGGGTCAGTGGTAATATCCTCAACGAAAATAGGTTTCCCTGTTTCTGCAACTTTACCGGCAATACCTTCGCCCAGCTTAGGTTTTGCCGAAGAGGTTATTTCTGCCGGTAAACCTTTTGAAGCAACTATCTCAAGTTCGGATGTTTTTGGATTAATTAGCATAACCGAACCGGTACCGGCATCAAATAGTTTACACGCTAAATCAACGATATATTTTGCCAGGTCCTCTCTGGAAGCGATACCTGTTACCTGAAGACTGAATTCGTGGATACTGTTTAATGTGAACATGAGGTCATCTACCTTAGACATATATGAATGCAGTTGCTTTTTTGTTTCCTCAAGTTCGCCAGAAGATGACGATTTTCTATTTTTCAGTAATAGATAAAGTACCATGAAAGCAACAACCAAAAAAATAATTGTAAGGATTAAAAATGTTTTATCCATAACCATACTAAAACCTACCAGAAAATTCTATAAAAAAAATACTCCATAGTCAAATTAAAATGTTACCGAAAAAATTTGTCATATAGTACAGGAATTTCCTTTTTTGGCTAATATAGAAAGTAGTTGAAAATAAAATGCAATATTAGTAATATGGGGGCATGGGAACATATCCAAATAAGAATATATTTAAGCAGATATTTAAAGACCATTGGGTTGAATTTCAGGAATTCCGGGAACGGATTTATGAGTTATATATGTTTAGGGTTAACCGGTATAATCCCGGGTCACGCGTGAATATCTAGGGGGTAAATTCTAATTTACTAAGAAGTTTGACAAAAGGCAGGTGTTTGGTTTTTTCATAAAGTTTTGCGTCAGCAGTAAAAAATTGCAATTCAAGTTCCTTAGCTAAAGCAATATAAAATGCATCATAAAATGTAATGTTGTTTTGATAAGCAATTTCAGTTGCTACATTGCAGATATCAGGTAAAGGTGCGATGATGTCCAAACTTAATTCATATAATTCTTCAATAGAACGGTTAACATCATCTATAGAAAACTCTGACGCATACTTTAGAGCATTACCAATTTCATATATGGCAATATCAGGAATAACAACCGTAAAGTCACCACTGATGTGGCCATCTTTAATTACTTTTGCTTTATCAGAGTCGTCCTCATCTAAAAACCATTTGAGTATTACAGATGCATCAATCAGCATTATATTTCACCACGAAATTTTCGGATTATATCTACGCTATTTAACCCTGAAACTTTTCGCTGTAATTTGTCAATGTTGTGAGAAGCTTCAAGTATCTTTTTCTGATTACGAATTCTTGCTCCGATTAAATACTGAACTCTTTTTCGCATCAATCCCAAATGTTCTAAATCAGTTCCGCCTACTTGTGTTTTCATTTTTTCATCACCTCAATATATATTAAATCAAAAAAGGGGCTGAAAGTCAAAAAAGTGGGGTGCTGGTATTACAATAACCGATAATTTTTTCTATAAATAACTTACCATATTTCGCTAACTTTACTTCTCCAACACCATTAATTTTTCTAAAGCCATCAATGTTCTGCGGATATTGCGCTGCCATTTCCTTCAGTACTACATCCGAAAATACAATATATGGCGGTACTTTTTTCTCATCAGCAATTTCTTTACGCAGTTTCCTTAGGACTTCAAATAATCCCTGGTTAAATTTCGTAGAATCAAAAGAAATCCTTGTAGGGCTGCACACATCACACATATTGCAATTGTGAGCACTATATTTTTCACCAAAATAATTCAATAAGATTTTTCGCCTACAGGACTTATTTTTACAAAAATTAATCATAGCCCACATTTTTTCGTAGGCAATTTTCCGGTATTGTTCGTCTTCTATTTGTTTAATAAAGTATTCATGTTTGATTTTATCGGCATAACTGAAAAACAAAATACAATCACTTTTAAGCCCGTCCCTGCCAGCCCTCCCCGTTTCCTGATAATAACCCTCAATGCTTTTAGGCATATCGCAGTGAATTACATAACGGACATTCGGTTTATCAATACCCATCCCAAAAGCAATCGTAGCTACAATAATTTCCACGTCATCTTTAATGAATTTTTCCTGATTTTTACTCCGAATATCAGACGCTAATCCTGCATGATATGGTAAAGCACTTATACCATCTTTTTGTAGTTTATCAGCCAGGTCATCCACCGATTTTCTACTCTGGCAATAAATTATTCCGGAATCCCCGGGATGATTTTTTATATATTGCCATAAATGCCGGTGCATTTCTTTTTTGCCGGTCCTAATTTGATAAAACAAGTTTTTTCTATCCATGCTTGCCTTATGAATTTTTAAATTTGTCATATTTAAATGTTCAATGATATCAGATTGAACCTGCGGGACAGCCGTTGAGGTGAGCGCAATTAAAGGAACGGCTGGGAAATTTATTTTTAACAGGTTTAGTTTACGGTATTCAGGACGAAAGTCGTGACCCCATTCCGAAATACAATGTGCCTCATCTATAGCAACTAAACTTATTTTTAACTGCTGTAAAAAATCAAAAAAATCCGGCATCATAATCCTTTCCGGTGCTACATACAAAAGTTTAATATGTTTTTTAATTAATTGCGATTTTATCTCGGTTATTCTTTTATAATCCAAGGTGCTATTTATAAAAGCAGCAGGGATACCGATGGACTGTAAATCATCAACCTGGTCCTTCATAAGAGATATGAGAGGGGAAATAACAACAGTTATGCCATCTTTTACTACAGCAGGTAGTTGATAACATAATGATTTACCTCCTCCGGTTGGCATTAAAACTAAAACATCGTGATGATTAAGAACATCTTTAATAATTCCTTCCTGCAAAGGATGAAAATCATTATAACCAAAATATTTCCGTAGTATTTCTTTCATACAGCTTCAATCCTTTCCCGTCCCGGCAGATATATATTAAGCATTGTCTTAAAAAGCTTTCCGTGATTTGGAATAATCAAATGCAGCAGTTCATGCACAAGCACATATTCCTGAAAACTTCTTGCTTCTCCTACAAGGTCAGCGTTGAAACTCACCCAGCCTTTTGTTGAACAGGAAGCCCATTTATTTCTCATCTTCTGTATTCTTATCTGTTTCGGCTTAACTTTGATTTTATCAGCCCAGTATCTTATTTCTTCTTTCAGTTGTTTTTCAGTCTTGAAGGATTTTCTTTTATCAGGTTTTATTCTTTTCATTTTCTGTTTATCTTCAAAAGTTTCTCTACCAACGCTATCATCCCGTCCTTGCCGGTAACAGGTAATAAAAGTTTATAAAGTTCCGCTTTAAGCTGTCTTAACTCTTCAGCATTATGGTTAAAATTCGGGAATCTAAGGAAAACCGAATTAATTGCCTCTGCATTAATCTCCGGTTCTTTTATTTTCTCCTGCTTTAATGTCCAGAATAGCGTAAATGTATTTATATCAAACTTCATTTCATTCTGTTTTTTCCTTGCTTCATTTATTTCTACGGCAAGACTTTCCAATTCTCTTAATGCATCCCGGGTATTAACCTGCCTGTCATCATAAGATTCCCTTATTGCTTCAGCCCTGTCTCCGATTGATTTCAAATATGGTGAACCGGCACCGTCTTCCAGCACTGTTTTATTTATACTGTTAATCAGGTTTATTACTTTTGTATTATCAGACGAATATTTATCTTTTATGGTCTTTAATGTGTTCTCGTCTATCTTAACAATATCTGTCATCCCGGTTAAACCATAAGATGCCGTTTGCTCTCTTACAAGCATTTCAGTCTTTTTTGCCACATCCCCGTATAAAAAAGTCTTTCCCCTATAGGCATTTCTTATAATTTGGTACAGGGTTGCAAGATTCCTTACATCATTAATAAAATCTCTTAATTCAGGTGAGGGGGAGAGAATTTCATATAAAGATTCTACTTCTTTGTAAAACTTATAAAATTTCTCCCTGTCACTCTTATCTGAAAAAGCGTCAACGGCTCTTTCCACTGCCTTATCATCAATCGGGGGTTTGCATAAATCAAGATACTGCTTTGCTTCATTCGTAATCAATCCCTTAAATCTCAATAAAACCAGTTCTATATTTTCAATTACTCCATTAACTACATCAGAATCAAAAGCCAGTGCTTTCTCGAGTTTTTCAAATATGCCTACAAAATCAACAACCAGCCCGCAATGTTTCTTTATATCTTTTTCCTGTTCATAAGGCCTGTTTACCCTCGCAATTGCCTGGAGTAAAACATGGTCACGCATGGGTTTATCCAGATACATACAATAAAGTATGGGAGCATCATAACCGGTAAGGAGTTTATCCGTAACAATAAATATTTTTGGCAACGTTTCGGGCTTAAGAAATATTTTTTTATATTTTTTTTCTTCCGCTTCGGCTACTTGGTGCTTATAAACCAGCGGGTATTTTTCACTGTCGTGCTGGGCAGGAGAATAAATAGTTTCAGAATATTCCGGAGGCAAAAGATTATCCATAGATTCCTTATACAGGGCGCAGGCTTCACGGTCAACGCCGACCAGAAATGCCTTGTAACCAAGAGGCTCAACATTCTCCTTAAAATGCTTTGCCACAAATTGTGTAACCTCTTTAACTCTTTTATCTGATTTTAGAAAAGTTTTGAGTTTGACTGCCTTATCAAGAATTTCATTTAAGTCATCAATATCACTGATACCCCCTGATTCAACCAGTTCAAAGAATTCTTCTTCAAGCATTTCTTTCGGTACTCTTATTTCATTTGGTGCAAGTGCATATTTTAAAGGGACTGTTGTCCCGTCATCAATTGATTCAGGGATTGGATATTTGTCAAGATAACCCTGTTCGTCCTCTTTACCAAATATCTTAAAAGTCCCCTTACCATAAGCCGTTTTATCAATAGGCGTACCGGTAAACCCGATAAGCGTTGCATTAGGCAAAGCTCCGGTTAGATAATTTCCCAAATCTCCGCCGACCGACCTATGTGCCTCATCTATAAAAACATAGATACTATCTCTTGTATTAATGTCTTTTGGAATACCTTCAAACTTATGAATCATTGAAACTATTAACCCGCGAAAATCGGATTTCAATAATTCCTGTAATCGTGCCTTGCTTGTTGCATATTCAGGTTTAATATCAATATTCCTGAGTTCACCCAATATTCTTTCAACCCAGCCGGAAAGCTGACCTTCAAGCTCATTTCTGTCAATCATAAGAATAACTGTAGGTTTCCCCGATAGGTCTCCGACAAAAAACTCTTTCCTGTCAAGAATCTGTTTTGCTGCTGTTATCATAGTAAAGGTTTTACCGGCACCCTGAGTATGCCATATAAGTCCGGTTTTCTTTACCTTATCTGCGCATCTTACAATTATTTTTTCAACTGCTCTTGACTGGTGCTGTCTTAATATTGTCTTACGTAATTCATCGTCCTTTACATAAAATAAAATCCATTCCCTGAGCATCTTAAGAAACCGTTCAAGATTAAAAAACTGTTTTACCTTTTTTTCAAAATTGTCTTTGTCACCTGTAAATCCCCCTTGCTTTCCCCCTTTGCCAAAGGGGGACTCAGGGGGATTTTCGTTCTTCCAGTTAAAAAGCCCTTTCCGTTCAAGGTTCCAGGTAACACCGTAATAAAAATCCAAAAGGTGAGTAATATCAAAAACCTGCGGCATTATAAGCATTTCAGGGGTTTCATAATGATATTCTCTTATCTGGATAAGTCCTTCTTCAATGCCTTTTTCTTTCTTTGCACTTTTTGTTTCGATAATAGCTGACGGAATACCGTTGATTAAAAACATTACATCTGCTCTGTTAGTTTCTTTCCCGTTTGTATACTGCCATTCATCCGTTACTTGAAAGAGATTATGTGACAAATCAGAAAAATCTATAAGCACGACATTTCTTTGTCGTTTTTCATTCGGGTCATAAATACTTTTTTCGCCGCGCAGCCAGGCAAGGATTTCCGCATTACCTTCAATGGTATTACTAACCGATTCTATCCTCTGGATTACTTCATTTACGTTTTCAGTAGTGATTAAACCAGGATTTAGTTGAATAAGTTTTTCAGCAAGAATGCGGTAAAACAAAAGCCCGCTTTCTCCCTGACGATACGAAACCGCATCTGATTGAGAAACATAATTCCAGCCGGATTCAATGGCGTATTTTACCAGCGGCTCCTGCACAGTTTTTCCTTCCTGTCCTAAATTAGATGACATATCACATCCTTATTTCTACCGCACACACGTCCAATTTCAGTCCGTGACAAAATGTCACGACCTCGCTTCCCCCGAACTTTTGCTATTTTAGTTGTGATTCCAAAAATTTACTGATTTCTTCTTTCTTCGGCAATTCCAATTGATATTTCTTAACAAAAAGTCTGTTATCCATTCCCGCCAATGCATATTCTACCATAGCATGGTTTTTATGTGTACACAGCAGGATGCCAACCGGCAGATTATCGCCCCGAGCCCTGACGTTCTTTCTATACCAGCTAACATATGTATTAAGCTGCCCAATATATTCGTGTTTAAAATCGTCAACTTTAAGCTCTATAAGAACATGGCATTTTAAGATACGGTGATAAAACACAATGTCCACAAAACAGTATTCTCCGCCAATATTAATTCTCTGTTGACGTGCTTCAAAACAAAAACCGTGCCCCAGTTCCAAAATAAAATCCTGCAATCGGTCCAAAAGAGCATCCTCAATCTGAGATTCGTTGACAACTTCTTTTGGCTTTAGTCCAAGAAATTCAAAAACATACGGGTCCCGAATGACAAATTCCGGTTTATATATCTCTGCCTTTTTTGATACTAATGCTGCAAGTTTTCCCTTATTCTTTGAGAAACCTGATCGTTCATAATACAACGTTGCGATTTGTCGTTTAAGCTCTCGTACCGACCAGTTGCCACGAATGCATTCATGTTCATAAAATACACGTTTGAGTGGCTCATCAATCTCTATAAGCATTTCAAAATGGCTGTACGATAAATAGGTTAGGAGTCTCTCCGGGGCGGTCATCAATTTTGCTGACACTGTCTGCAATTTCTTTAATGGCTTACCAATAATCAGAAGCAGGTCTCTGGATTTTGCGGACACTGTCCGCAAAATCTGCGGATAAGCCCGATAAAAAGCCCTGTAATTATATAATTGTCTAAAACGACATCCGCTGATTTTATGCTGTGCAAGTCTTTCAGCCAATTCATTGAAAAGGCGCTCTCCATAGCCAGCCCTATCGGCTCCGTGGAGTTCAAATTCTGTGACATACATTCCAATAAGCCAATTACGCAAAGTCAGACTTATGTTTACCGCTTTTGTCGCCTGAACCGACAACTTCTCGTTGACAAAACAAATAGACTGCACCAAGTGGTCAAAAGTTAACTGTTTCGTTTTTACTGAACGGTTCATATTTCGTATCCCACCCCCTTGAGGTTTTTCTTTTGTTTATTCTGATGTCAAACTTTTTGACTATTAAGTGAAAATAGGGAATCTGTCCCTATTAATACCAGGCAGAAAAGCACCTTGTATTAATGGGGGTGCTTTTGCTATCATCGGACGACAACCCGTCATCTGTGAATTTATTTTGAATCCACGTGTTTTTTATGCCAATTCTCTGACTTCTTGCAAGAATCAGAACCGTCCCGATACTTTGTCCCGATACTTTTTGTACAATTCCGGGGACATAACACTTATTTATTCCAGAGAAATTAATTAAGTACCGTGTTCCCCGATTACTCTATTTTTCTCTTTGCACCTGACCTTATATCAACCATTTTGAGCATATCCTCGAAATGGTCTGCAACAGATTGTTTGCTATTGATACCGGAATCATTTCTTTGTTTTATTTCTTCAAATACTGACATATGGCCACCACTGCCATTCTGATTAATAATCTCATTCATGAGATACCCTCCATTTAAACTTCGTGGTTCCTTATTAATTTCAGTCCGTGACAAAATATCACGACCTTGCGTCCCCCTGTCTTAACCGGAAGGGGGGTGGCAATTTGCCCTCACCCTTTATGTAATTGCTCATCTCTTTTACGCATATCTTTTAAATATCCACTTGGATCTGTAGAATCCGTTAATGCCAATTTCACACCTTGTTGTAAGAATCAGAACCGTCCCGATGCTTTTTTTCTCAAAATTGATATAGTCAAATAACAGTCAAATAAGATTTCTCTCGTTTTTATCACATATTTCATTAATTGGTATCTATCCAGTCAAATAACAGTCAAATAAGAATTAAGCCCAAAAAGGTGCATATTTGGCATGTTTGCGGGATTCGCTGTCTGGTTCAACAGGTTTAATGACCTTTTCTTCAGTAGCATCTTTAATAAACCGGGATACCATAGCGCTATTTTCCTTTTGTATTCCAAAACGTTCCCTTAATGAAGAATTGGTCAGGTATTGTTTTTGCACATATTTCAAACAAGCATGTAGATAGGTGGCTCTAACGCGTTCTTTTTTGTCCATTCTTGACAGAGGGCGTTGTGCGAAGAGAGTAACTCTTGTGCTACTATCAACAACCTCAAATAGAGGTGCCGGTAATTGATAAAATTCTGTTTGAAAAACGACCTTATCTATTCCGCTACCTCGTTCTTCACAAACACCAATCCTTCTCATAAATGAAGCAAGAGATTCGTTACGGGATTTGGGCGGACTATCAAGAAACCGCTCAGGATTGACGAGTGGTTCGCCCGGGTTTGTTATCTCCATTCGGTCAGAAAAAATCTCTACCATGGGACCTGTTCCATGTATAAATAGGTCTTGATGTATAAGTGCGTTAGCAACGAGTTCACGGACTGCAATTTCCGGATACATTGGAACACTTTTCCGAAATACTTTTTTTATTTCTTCATTGCTCGGAATTAAAGTATTTACATATTCAATAAGTTCCTTGAATCCATTAGCGTATCCTTTGCTTCCAACTTGTTCTTTTATTGTTTGAAGCCTTGTCGTATTTTTATATACAATTACTCGTACAGATTTACGTTTTAAATTTTTAAATTCATCCAGTTTTTTAGCAAAAAGGATTGCTCCTAAATTCGTTATACTATATGACCCGGACTCATTTTTATTTATCATATTATCTTCAGAAAGACGGTCAATAATACCTTTTTTATTATCTGGTAAAGGTTGAGCAATAAGTTCAAAATAAGACGGATAATCCAGTAATCGAAGTATTTCATCAGCATCCACTTTCTCTACAGCATACATATCCTCAAAAGGAGTTGTGTCAAATATACGCCAAAGCCGGCGTTCTTTTTCAGGAAATTCTTTCAAGAGTTTCTTGTATGACCCGATACGAATATACTCTTTACCTTGAAATTGAACCGGATGACGGAATGCTCGCTCAATTTCAAGAATAACAACCATGCCTTTTTCGGTCTGTAATTCATAAAAGCAGAAATTGATTTTCGGGGCAAGTTGGTGGAGTAGCCAGTTTTCTAGTTGTTCGTTGCCTATTTTCCGATTCTGTGGTTGAAAGTCTGTGCCTACAATGTCATGGTCCTCTGTCTTAATACCCCATATAAGATATCCAAATACTTTTCCTGAAAGCGCTGCAGAGTTAGAAAGTGCAGAAATATATTCTCCAATTTCTTTTGGATCAGCATTATTGTGCTTAAACTCAAGCCATTCAGTCTCTTTTGGCAGAGAACTTAATTCTTTGAGTAAATTCAATAGATATTTATGGGTATACGTCATATCGTTTCCCCTGGATCAGATTTATGACTGCAGATTCAAACCTTGAGAAATTTAAAAAAACCCAAAATATATTGACTTATTGTAAGAATCAGAATCGTCCTAATACTTTTTAGTTGTCCGATTTTTTCGGACAACTCATCTATGGAATTTGTGCAACCAGTGGTTGCACTTTTGGTTTATCCCTGTAGTTAAGATAAAATTTTTTCATATATTTTAGGTTTCTTTCAGAATATCCGCTGTACCACCGGATCTTAATAATTCAAATATGTCAAAATTTTCGTTATTTACAACAGTTCTTATAACCCATATTGATAATTTAGCAGCTATTTCACTTTTTAGTGTCCTTTGGGCAATGGTAATAATTCCTTTTAAATTGAAAGCATAAATTTTTCGTCTAACACCGCTTAACAACATATTATTATGTTTTTTAATTTTATGATACTCAATGTCATTGATAAGGAACACATCAAATTCTGAAAATCGTTCTTTGTTTATTGAAGCAGTAAACAATAAATATTTTTTCGTAATACTAAAAAACTCTGCTAAGTCTTTATCAATAACACAATATTCACCTCTTAACCAATATACTCTTATCCGCTTTCCTTCAAATGAAATGTATTTATATTTTTCCATAAATCAGTGTTTTACTTAGCTTAACGACTAAACATCTGAGACGTAGCTTCCCCCCACGCATTAATAGAATTTTGTTCTCTATTATTTCTTGAGGGATTATTGCCTTCATCGTTTATATTCCTTTCTTTTGGTCATTCTGATCCCGCCGTGGCGGGAGAAGAATCTCACCCCCACCAATTCCCCATTGCTGGTTTATATGTCATTGCGAGCCCGTCAATCTTTGCATGACAAGGCGTGACAATCTCATTCAAAAAGAATCAGAACCGTCCCCATACTTTCAAAAGGCTTAAAAAATTCACCGTGAATGTGAAAATAAAAATATTATTAATACCTTAATTTAATCTCTCCTGTCATTAATTTATTAAGCATAGAATTAAAAAGTTCTTGGAACGATTCTTTTTTTATTTCATGTAAATTTATTTTTTGATCTATAAATTGAAGAATACTCGCTATTTTATTTTGTTCTTCAATTTTAGGTACTGGAATTAATATTTTTTCGATTTGTGAAGTACTAATATTGGGTTGCTGAGAACCCGAAGCACCTAAACCAATTGAATATACAAAATATGGATTAAAAAGAATTTGTAAAAGATATTCAATATTAACTCCCAAAGACGTTATAAATCTAGCAACGCGTTGGTTAAGCAAGCAAGGGCAATCTTCTTTGCAAAGACGAGTTATTTTTATACCTCCTGACACTATAGGACGTGTTAATGCAATTACTAAATCTCCTGGTTTTAAAAGATATTCAGAAAATTCATTTTCAAATGAAATTGGCAAAAATGCAATATCATCCCAAGAAGTTCTTCCAAATGAAACATTTGATATTCTAAAAATCCGAATCCCTTCCTTTTTATAATCACTGCTCTTAAATGCATATCCACCTTGTACCTTAGCAACATTCCCTATATTGTTAACTTCCCAACTTTCAGGAATTTCACCGATTTCGGTTTGTTTGGTTTTCTCGTTGTAGACACCATGAGTAAAAAGATGTTGCATTGTCGATTTTTTTAGTTCTTGTGTAGTTTTGATAATTTCGTCCTGCACTTCTATTGCTTTTTGGATTTCATACAATACCGCTGATATTTTTTTCTGTTCCGGGAGAGGGGGAAACATACATTTAATTTGATACACATTTTCACGATTTAATCCGGGAATAGTACTGTGATAATTCATTAGCGAAAGACCAAGAGAGGATAATAAGTACGATATAAATCGTAAATCATTTTCATCACGAAGAGTAATATAATAAGTAGTATCAATCGGCCAAAAATCTTCGTTTGTATAATGTACTTCACCACAAGAACCTTTTCTTCCAATAATGATTCCAGGACCTTTAACTAATGCTTTATTATGATAATCCACAATACCATTAGAACCAAAAACAGGGTATTTGCCCTCAATACGATCTCTTTTAGGTAAAGATTTACCATAGTTAAGTTCTATTTCTTGCCCAAGATTCGTTTCTTTCCACACTTCAGGCAAACCGTTTATTTGATTTTCTTTTCTTTCCATTATTTATCCTTCCATGCTTCGCTTAATTTTTTTGTTTGTAACATACTTCTGAAATCTACTCTTGGGTTTATCCGGTATTGTTCGTTTTAAGTATTTTTTTTCTAACAAAGGTGTTAATATTTCTTTTAAAAAATATACTCTGTGTTTCAAATTTATAAACTGCATCATTTCTTTTGATGTATGCGGTTGTTCGCAAAACTTTAATATTTTGGCTAACCTATCTCTTTTTTCCACTTGTGCGGTGACTTGTGCGGTGACTTGTGCGGTGACTTTTTGCCCGACTTGATTTTCGGGGTAAGGGAATATTATTGTAAATTTATCATTTTTCTCATCACTTTCCCAATGAGCTTCCGGCAAACCGTATTTTTTCAACTCTAAAATCTGCGTCTGAAAACCGGTGCCTTTTGATTCAGACCAACCCATATCGTAAAACACAGGAGCTATCAGGCTATTACGGAGTTCGGAACCGGGAGTCGCAAAGTTATTCGGGTCTTTAAGCGAATACCCGGGATTATAAAATTCAATCCTGTCATTATAAATTCTGATTTGCGAAGGTGAGGGATGGAAATAATTCTGATGCATCAAAAGATTACTGAGAGCTTCTCTTAATGCATTCCTGAACGGGTCATCGTCTATACGGGTGAGATTTTTCCCTAACTTAAATGGCATCAGGAAAAACCTGTCAAAAATATCAAGGACGTGCATCCTGATATTAAACAGATTGCCGCGTAAATCGGTTGACAGAAACGGGTCTTTGTCCTTGCCCCATTCGGTTCCTCTTATTCTTATTACATCAACCCTGAAATGCGGGATATATCTTTTTATTTCTCCAACCTTACCGAAAAGTAAAATACCTGCTAAAGTCAGCTGTTTACCTTCTTTTGAAAGCAATTTGTATGCTTTTAGTAAATCTTCGGTTCTTGAAGGAAGTTGCGTTTCATGTTTTTTTCGGGAGTCGTACGCACTCCTGAAAAGCGAAACAGTCTTTTTATCAATGTCTTTTAGTGAGGTACCTTTAAATACATGTGCATCCGGCGCACCTTCTCTTTCATGATAGAATCTATGGACATCCCTGTCCGTTAACCTACAATTTACAGAGCCGATTCTTTTATAACCGCCTTTTATAGGTCCTGCATCTTTTATGTAAATTGGTTTTTCATTTCTTAATGCTTCTTCTACAATTATTTTTATGAAATATCTCTTTCCTATTTTTTCTATGAAGGTATTTGTAACGGGACAGAAATTAAACTTCTGGCTGATAGTTGAAACTAAATCATCAACAAGTTTTTGTGGATTTTCCACGCCCTGCCTGATTATGCTGGTTCCATCTTGTTTTATTCCTAAAATAATAACCCCGCCTTTTGTATTGGCAAATGCTGAAATGGTCTGGTAAATACTTAGAGGTAGTTGATTCTTTGCCTCTTTGTATTCAATATTTTTTGATTCAAAGTTCTTTAGTTTTAGTCTATCCATTTTTGAATAACCTAACTATAATTTTATCTGACTGAATATTTTCTTTAATTCCTCATCCGATTCCTTTGATTTTTCATCAAGTGTTTTAAGTTCTTCAAGAATTTCCGGGATAGGCCGATAACTTTCTTTTTGGGAAGTGTCAATATATCTTGACGGTGACAGATTGTAATCACTTTCCGTCGCTTCTTCCTTTGTTATCACTTTGACAAATTTTTCTATATTTTCGCCTTTGATAAATGCCTGTGCTATTTTCTTTATACTTTCGTCGGGCAGATAATTCTTTGGCCTGCCTTTTTTGAATTCCTGGCTGGCATTTATAAGAATGATTTTACCTTTGCGTTTTGGTGGCTTGTTTTTATTTAGAAATACGATAATACCCGCTGCGGGAGTATTATAAAAAAGATTGTCAGGTAAAAGTATTACGCCTTCAATAATATCCTGTTCAATAAACCATTTTCTGATTATTTTTTCTTTGTCTTCATTTTGACTCCCGATTCCCCGGGTAACTGCACCGGTATCAAGCACAACCGCAGCCCTGCCATTTGATTTTAATGAAGCTGCTGTATGCTGTAGCCAGGCCCAGTCTGCTTTCCCTGTGGTAACACCACCCTGTGATTCAAACCTGTCAAAAGGCTCATTTTCGTAAGTAGTTGTGTCAAAGGGCTGATTCCACATAGGATTTGCAATAACAATGTCAAATTTTTTCAGACCGGAATCCGTTTCTTTGAATTTTGGGTTTGTCATTGAATTTCCGCGAACTATCTCGCCTTCCATATCGTGAATAACCATATTCATTCTTGCAATAGCATAACTTGAGCCTGTGAGTTCCTGACCATAAAGTTTTAACGGCCGATTGACCTTAATTTCACGCTCTTTTAAAGCCAGTTCGCATTTTATTAATAGTCCGGCTGAGCCGCAGGCATAATCATAAACCTCTTCACCCTGGTTTGGACGGATAATATAAGCCATTAGCCAGCCCACTTCTGTGGGTGTGAAGAATTCACCAGCACTCTGTCCCTGTCCTTCAGCAAATTTTCTAAGAAGATATTCATAGGCACGACCTAAAAAGTCGGGCTCAACATTATATAGTCCTAATCTATACCGAGAATCAGATAATGCTTCTATTATACCGGATAAAGCAGAATCGCTGATTTCTCTTTCGCCGTTGCGTGTTTCGTTATAATCAACAATATCAATTACTCCGCTGAGTTTCGGATTTTCTTTAACGATAAGCCGCATTGTCATAGTGAGTTGCTCACCGAGTGTTTTAGGCTTTTTATCCTTTTGCCAGTTAAACTGAACCCTTCGGCATACAACTCCCCAGCGTGTTTCAGGCGGTAAATAAAACCTGACAATTGAGTGGTCGGCTTCTATAATGGACAAAGCTGTTTCCTCGTCATTATATTTTTCAACAAGACGGGTAACTTCATCATCAAAAACATCTGAAAGCCGTTTTATAAAAACCAATGGGAGGATGTAATCCTTGAACTTCGGAGCATCCTTTTCTCCTCTTATGGAACAGGCGGCATTCCAGAGCATTTGCTCCATTGATTTTGTGCTTAGAACGTCATCTTTTGAAATTCTCTTTCTTCTTTTAATTGTGCCTGCAGTTGTACTTTCGTCCATTTGCTCAAAATCAAGTTCGGATTCTTCAATTAAGTTAAGTATCGCTTTTTTTGCTTTTCCTCGCGGCTCTATTTTTCCGTTTTCCCAGCGATTAAGTGTTGTAAACGAAACCCCGAGTTTTGCAGCAAGTCCCTCTTGCGTTAATCCTAACTTTTTGCGCAACTGGGTTATTATCTCAGGCATATTCTTGACATCCATATCAACCTCCAAACTCATAAATGCTATAGCATTATAGCGGAGTATAGCATTTTTTAATGGTTTTGTCAACCTATTTCTGGGTTTTTTTGGATGAGAAACGATATTTCACTACTCTAAAAGCAGTTCTTTCAGGAGGTCTTTGTCTTTATATAACCTTATGACATATCTGTCGGGTTTTACGGCGAATTTCATTGTAATTGATACGCGGTGAGTGTTTCCCAAAAGACCAAACGGGACATAAGCATAGTCTATATTGTAACTCTCCTTGATAATACCAAACCCGAATGAAAACATACCGTTTTCAGTTAAACCTGTTTTACTGAATGAATTGTTCTTAAACCCTGCACGGAGACTTCCTAAGTCAGACATATTATATTCTATTCCGAACCTCACATCTGTGGGTTCACTTGAAGAAAATCCGCTGTCCATAGCAAGAATAAGATTATCTATTATTCTGTAACCTAATCCTGCCCATAACTTAGCAGGTAAAGGCTCGTTGACTTTTATGAATTTTACAGAGGGACCTATGTTTTCAATCTTTATTCCAAAAGTTAAATTCTCAACAGGCGTTTCATTTAAACTACCTATATCAAGTGCTATTGTATTTTCCTGATATTGTGCAATTTGTTCGGATATGTATTTTAGTTTAAAGCCGATACTGTGTCCCTGTAAGAATTCAGTCCCGTAAGCTACTCCTAAAGACAAATCCCGTGATGAGAAATCAGAGGTTCTTCTTCCGTTGACATCACGGCCCGTCATTTCACCCATATGCAGGTAGTTGAATTCAAAACCAAACCCGCTGGAATCCGTGATTCTGTTGACAAACATGGCGTTCTCATAACGGACATCATCTAACCATTCAGTGTGTGCTAATGAAACCTGTTTGCGTGATATCAGGCTTAGTCCTGCGGGATTTGTGTTCATTGTATTTATGTCATCGGACAGTCCGCAGTATGCACCTGAAAGTGCTAACGGTCTTGCCCCCTGGCTGATGTTTAAGAAATCAAATACAGTCGTGCCGGAAGAAAATAAGGGCAGAGAGGTTGCAATGACCAGCAGGAAAATAAAAATCGTAGTTTTAATAATATCTTTCATGAGATACTTCTTAATTAAATCCCCCTCTCTCCCACTTTGATAAAGGGGGAATAAAAAGAGGGATTCATTACCTATCTTACTATAGCCAGTTTTCCTTTAGTATTAGAACCATTGCCTACTATCAGATAGAAATACACACCGCTTGAGACCTTTTGTCCGTCATCATTATCAGCAAACCAGTCGCAAAAACTTTCGGTTGATTCCATGCTTTTTACAAGTTTTCCCGATAATGTAAATATATTTATTTTTGTTTTTTCAGTCAGGTTGTCAAATCTTATATATTCATGTCCATCTGAAGGGACAAACGGGTTTGGATATACAATGACATTATCCAGATTGTTCCTGGGCACATTTGCAAATAAACCGAAAAGCGTGAAATGGTTGACTTTTGCTGTAATAACTTTACTGCCGGACGATTTTGTATTCCGGGTTTTTATATTATTCTTATCGCCTGGAGATGGATTTTCTACTTCTTTCCATTTATCTTTGGTTTCATCGTAATAATAAATCTTTAATTTATCCACCGGTATGTTTTTATCGTCAACAATACCGTCATCATTTTCATCCTTATACGGCAGCATAATTGTTATGTCTTCGCTGAATTTTTTTGCACCACTGGTAAACTCAAATTCACGATAAACCCCTGCGGGTTCAAGTGAAGTTTCAATGTGGGGAAGTTTATCAGACAAATAAGATAGTCCTACGGACAAATAAGATAGTCCTGCGGACGCTTCGGGTTCTTTTATTTCTGAAATTATTAGCCGGTCATTTTTAGCAGCACCTGTTGGTATAATTGCGCCTGTGCCATCGGCAACCAGGACTTCTTGCTCGTCATTTTTAACGGATTCATCTATTTTTTCTTCTTTGCGGTGTGGTTTGTTCGGGTCAACCTCAGGGTTGCCGTCTTCTACTATGTCAGCATTGACATCATCTATATATACGGTAATAAATTCCGGTTCAGGGTCAGATAAATTATTATTATCATAGGCAACCGCACGCAGGCAATATTGCCCGTTAGCTAACCCCGAAACATTCCAGTAAACTGCATAGGGTGGTTTTGAATCACGGCCGGTTATATTAATCCACTCATTAGAAAATGCGTGACGGTACTGAAATACTACACCTGTAACAGGAGATATTTCTACTGGTTCAGCAATAACCGTTACAGCATTGCCGGATATTTTCTTTCCGTCTCTTGGAACTTTTATTATAACTCTGGCCTGGGGAATGGGTTTTTCTCCAGAGGAGGTTGGCACATCACTTGCTTCTATTGTCCCAGTGACGAAATCAGTATTTTTTTCTTCGTTTCCTTCACGGTCAATAACACGGACAGCAAATTTATATGTCCCCGGTTTGAGTTGTCCTGAAGTCCATGTATTTGTTAATTGTCCGACCAAACCCGGTGAATTGGCATAATCAATTACACCTGTCCCGTTATCCCAGTATATTCTGTGTTTAATTTCATACTGTTGTATATAATAGTTTCCATTGGCATAATATGTATTGTAGAATCCCTCGCTCAATGATGCTGATGGAATCCAGTTAAGTTTTACGCAGTTTTTGTTTACAACATTTGCGGACAGATTTCGGACGGGTGCGGGTAAAATTTTGTAGGGACTGAAAATGGCGTATATACCGCTTTCACTAACCCTTGCAGTACAAACATTTTCTTCTGTGTTGACAGTAGTTTTGAATCCGCCAATCCATGTTTTTGACAGTTCACTATACATAAGTATAATAAGTGATGTTTCGGGTATATCTGTTCCATCTACGATTCCATCCTGATTAATATCCCTGTATGGTAATCTTAATTCAAACTCTGTATCTTTTTTTATTATTATCTCTGTAGGATAGGTAACAACTCTTAAATCTCTTGATGGTTCCGGTATTACTTTTACCGGGTACATTTCAGAATAGTTCGCTGAATCCCCGTTGGTTTTCCAGACCATAGTGGGCAGTTTTGGTGATGACGGTGATGGCTCAACTGGAATTTGTGATGAAACCTGTTTGGTGTCTGTGTCTATAACCGTATTTGATATAGTTGGAGTTGATATTCCCTGTTCTGTTTCAGTTACTGCCGGTTCACCTATTGTAATAACAGTATAACTGCTTGGAGGGAGTACCGGCGGGATATGGCCTGGATTTTCACGCGTTGGTAGTTCTATTAATTGCTCCTTTTCAGGTCTGGCTTGAAACACCGGTTTAATAAATATGTTTATTGTTTCATTCTTTTGAGGAGATTTTGATGTAATACTGTTTCTTTCCTGTGGTCGTAAAATCTCTGAGTAACCAAACCAATCAGAACAGACAACATCATAACCAATATAATACAGACGATAGTAAGTGACCCCGGGAGTCAAATTATTTAAGGTCAGAACAATATTGTCATTTTGCTGGTTAACCGACCACTCGTCTTTGGTTTCAGCATTTTCAATATTAACGCTATATCTTATCTCTTTTGAAACAAATTCATTATCAGATTTATCAACTGCACGGACATAGAATGTGTATCTGTATGGGTAACCGTGCTCTGCAAATGGTGTAGCGTATAACCACTTATCCGTACCTTCTGCTGTAACAAATGTCTTTTCAAAAACCCACTGTTTGCCGTTCCAGTATTTTCCATTGTCCAGGTCCTGTATGCAGAGCCCGACTGACTTTATATCGCTTGATTTATCGCAGGCAGTGCCGTAAATTAAAGGTAGTGAAGAAGAGTATCTGACAGTATCTTTTGGAGAAATGACTTCAAGACTTGGAAGGTCTTTGTCATCACTAAAGGGTAGATATGTAATATTAATATCAATTGTTTCTACATCTATTTTATCTTCATTTCCGTATTTATCCTGACTGCATACTGCAAAATGATATTGCCCGTTATCTAAGGGATTGGATACCCATACTGTTGCGGGATGGAGTAAACTTGCTAATGGTTTGGAATAATCAATAATACCTGTCCCATTATCCCAGTAAATATTATATCCAAAAATATCCTCTGAGTTTGAAGATGTCCAGGTCAGTAGGACTGTATTGATTGAAATAACAAATGCGGATATATTCTCAGGCGGTGCAGGCGGGGTTAAATCTTGAGGAACCCCTGCATACTGTTCATTATTTGTAGTTTCATTGCCGACGGCATCTACTGAATGGATAACATAGTAATATGAGGTGTTATTGATTAAACCCTTATCCAGAAAATTAGACCCAAGGACATTGTCATAAACTAAATTACCTAAAATCCCTTGATTTGTAGACCTATAAATATGTATATGAGAAAAATCTTTATCTGTAGGATTGGTCCAGGAAACCAGAAGTTCACCGGTTTTGCCTGTGGCATTTACTGAAATATCTGTCGGCTGTGCAGGAGGAGTGCAATTGATAATTATGTTTATGGAGATATTAACGTTTTTCTCTTCATTATTGGATTTGTCCTCTGTCCGGATTGCAAATTTATATGTCCCGTCAGGTATAATGTCTGAGGACCAGTTATTGACAGGATGTGAGATAACAGCCATAATCTTAGAGTAATTAATCCCCCCCGTCCCGCTGTCCCAATAGACATTGTATTTATATACATCCGATGATATGGATGTTTCCCACCCGAGAGTGACTTTAGCATCTTTTGATACATTGTATCTGAAATTTTGAACGGGTTTCGGCGGTGTTGTATCATAAGGTATCCCCCTGTACTGCCCGTTGTTATCTGGCATTGCCCTTGCCAGATGTTCAGGCTGGACAGCGTCAAAAGGTCTCATTCTATCGTCACCTGTCCCGTTATGATTGATATCGGTCCAGTATGTAGAACCGTCTGTCGCTACAAAAAACCCTTCTCCCTGTCCATAGAGAGTTGCTTTAGGTAAATACACATCTATTATTCCCGCATCAGTTGTGACAGTGAGCGATTGTTCCGACATTGTTCCGGACCAGGAAATAATAAGAGCGCCACTGCCCGGACCGTTGCGGTCCTCGTAAGTTCCGTCTTTTAATATACCGCCATAACTTTTTGCTCCGCCGTATTCATAATTGTCTTCCTCTTTCCAGAAAGCATTTATGCCTGAATCACATATTTTATCCGTAGAGAGGTTTGTTCTCATATCAGTCACTTCACTGCAGAAGAAAGGAGTTAAACTGGGTTTCATAGATAGCGGTGCGGATTCATTACCTTCCAAATCCAGTGAAGTAAGAGAATAGTAATAAGACGTAGCATTATTCAGTCCCCTGTCGTATGTTGTGATTCCAAGGACATTGTCATAAACCAGACCACCGCGAACTCCGGCGCAGGTGGAACGGTAAATGCGGACGTGGGAGAAATCATTCTCGGGTGGATTAATCCATGAGATAAATAATTCTTCTCCCCTACCTGTATTGGTTATTGAAATATCTCCTGGCGGTTCAGGCGGAGTGGTATCGGGCGGGGGTAAAATTATAGTTTCAAATTTGAACTGGTAGAGGTGCTGGTCCCAGGCGGTGCCGTATATTTCTAACTTATTGTCATTGTCACCGTCACCTATGGCTATACCCAGTATGTCGTATTTCTCCAGGGAACCAATTGCAGTTTTTGTCCAGGAACTTCCTGAAAAAGAGAACTGGTAGAGCGGGTCGTCATAACATGCGGCGTATATTTCTACTTTACCGCTATTGCCGCCGTCACCTATAGCGATACTGCGCATACCACTTCTACCGGAATCAATTTTTGTTTTTGTCCACATACTGTTTATAAATCTGAATTGATAAAGACTTCCCGAATCATCTCCTGCATAGACTTCAGAATTAGCATCGTTGTCACCATCCCCCACAACTACCTCATTGATGCTCCCTTCGCCATAACCGACTTCAGTTTTTGTCCATGAATTGCCATTCCACTCAAATTTATAGACATAATTATCACTGTTAGAACCATACACTTCCATTTTACCATCGTTATCACCGTCACTCACACATACAGAGCGCATTGAACCGCTGTAGCCGAAAATAAATCTGCCTCCCGAACCGACATTGGTTTTTGTCCATGAATTGCCATCCCATTTGAATTGATATATATGGTCGTCAAGATTTGCACCATATAGCTCAAGTTTCCCATCATTGTCGCCGTCACCAATACTTACTTCACTCATGCCCCATCCACCACAACCGACATCGGTTTTTATCCAGGAACTGCCATTCCACTTAAATTGATAGATATGCCCATCGTGACTTGCACCATAGACTTCCTGTTTCCCGTCATTGTCGCCATCGCCCACTGTTACGCTCCACATAACGTTTCCCATGGAAGTATTTATCCATGCGGTTTCGCTTCGTCTGAACTGATAAAGACCACTGCGGTTTGAAGAATAAATTTCAAAGACTCCGTCATTGTCACCGTCGCCCACACATAAACCTTCCATCCAGTACTCACCCGTTGCTATCTCAGTTATGTTAAACTCTGCCCATGCTGTAAAAATAAAAAAGATTGGCAACAAGAGCATAATGGATAGTCTGATTACCAATCTTAAATAGACAAGATAATTTCTTTTCGGCAGCTCGGCTATCATTGGACTCCTTTAATTTTCGTCCGGACTGTCCCGATTTACTACATCGGGATAAAGTCGGGCGTCCTTTAGATCCGTTGCTTTGCGTCCCCTGATTTCTCAGGGTTTGCCTTTATCGCACTTTATTTCAATTAACAGTAGTAGCGTCCCCGATAAATCGGGGAATCCTGGAGTTGCCCGATTCATCGGGCTTTCTGGACTATGTGACTTTTATCACACACACCATATATTTACATTAAATTTCCCTAAAAGTCAAGCAAACTTTATGTAAACTTTTTTAGTATTGATAAATCAATTGGTTTATAGCATAACTTTCTAAATGGATTAATAGATTTGATTGTGTTAATGTAATGTTTACGGCTTATTCAGGAGTTACTTTTGATGAGAGCAGTATTGTAAATTTTACTTTCTGTCCATCGCGTAGAGTTATCCAAGATTTACCTTTGTTAAAGGGAAAGTCCAGTAATATAGTAGATTCGTCAGCATCTGCACTGTTAAATTCATAGAGTTTGTGTGATCTTTCTTTGTGTAATATCTTGAAACTGTAGTAACAATTCGGAAATATTTTTGCAATTGCGTTCCATCTAAAAAGACGCACTTTCCCACTTTCCCAGCCCTTGACAACAGACGAAAGAGTATTATATAATAAGTGTATCAAGTTCACCTTGCTATTATTAGGTGAACAGGGAGAGTAATATTATGTCTGATTTTGATACTGCTCAAATTTGTTTGAATGGACATATCATATGTTCTGGAATAAAAGTCCATCCTGAAAAAAAACAAAAATATTGTCAGCTTTGCGGATCCGAAACAATTACTAAATGTAATCATTGTAGTACGGATATCCGTGGTAACTATACTCCTGGACAATATAATCCTACTCCTATGGATAAAATTCCACCACCATACTGTTATAGTTGCGGAAAACCATTTCCCTGGACAGAATCAAAAATAAATTCTATTAAAGAACTAACTGATGAAATAGAAAGTTTAACTAATGAAGATAAAGAAAGTCTAAAAAATAGTATAGCTGATATTATTAGCAACACTCCACGAACCGAATTAGGGGCAAACAGAATCAAAAAATATCTATCTAAAGCAGGGAAAGAAGTTAGTCAAGGATTTAGAGATATACTAGTAGATATAGCAAGTGAAACAGCAAAAAAAATACTTTTCCCAACACAATAAATGTACTCCTGTAAATTTCACTAAATTATACTACGGGACTATCGCAATATAAGAGAGGTAAAAATGCAACTAAAAACAAAAAAGATTATAGCAAGACAAATCTTGATTTTTATTTCTTCTATTATTATTTGGTCAATAATCCTTGCTAATATGAAATTATATCCACGAAGACAGCATAACAGTCCTGAAGAATTTTTGTTTATGGTAGTTTTATTCTTTTGTATTATAAATTTAATAATATGGGCAATAAATACACTAAAACAAAAGGAATAAATAAATGTACTCCCGTAAATTTCACTACGTAAAATTATACCGACAGTAGGTTCTTTATGAACAACGGGACTATCGCAATATAAGAGAGGTAAAAAAATGGACAGAAGGAAAAAAAGCAGATTTATGTTCTTGCTATGTTCTGCTCAATATTATTTGTATATCTTGTAGGTACTCTTTTATTATTGGCTGGTATGAATGATGAAGACGTTAAGATTGTTGCAGGTGGACTTGGAAGAATAGCTGTAATAGGTATAACAATATGGTTTTCAAGAGTCATGGGGTATAGTATACTTAGTGCAGTATTGTGGGGATTAAGCACTTTGATTCCTTATATGTTTTGGATATCTACGTGGGTCTTATTAAAAAAATATTGTAAATTAGAAAATGTAAAACTAACATTCTTCTTAGGAGACAAACAATAAAATGTACCAGTATAAAAGGGAACCTTTAACAAACGACGAAGCAAACAAATTAGCAAACTCCTGTAAATCCGGAATAGAAAAACTTGTTATACATACCTTGCTTGATACCGGCTTGCGCGTATCCGAACTGGCAGCCCTAAAAAAAGAAAATATCTTGTGGCAAGATAAACGCCTGGTAATCTTTGGTAAAGGCGGGCCGTATGGCAAAAAGACAAAACGCCGGATTGTCCCACTAACAGAACGTGCTTTTACACTAATAAGTCATTATTTCAGTCTAGAAGATAAACTCAACTACACAAAACGCGGATTACAAAAACTCGTAAAACGTGTAGCACAACGTTCAGGAATAACAAAACCAGTTTCACCCCACGTCCTAAGACACACATTCGCAGTAAACTGTATAAAAAAAGGTATATCAACCAGGTCATTACAACATATCCTTGGCCACGACCATTTAACAACAACAGAAATATATTTAAACTTAAGCCCGGAAGACGTCTGCCGGGAGTTTACAAGTAAATGGTAAAAAATTAAAAAAGAAAGAGGTAACAAAATAATGGTAGAAAAAGAACGTCCAAGTTGTAAAAACTTCTTAGATCCCGAAAAATGTAATGAGTGGATAAGAGAAGCATTTATCTTACAAGACCGTAAACCTGATGGAACCATGCATGAAATAACTGCAAAAGAACGTCATAAAAGAGAAGGAATTTGCAGTAAATGTAGTAATTTTGTACCAAGAGAAGAATAAAAACATTAGTCCCTGAGGACGTCTGCCGGGAGTTTACAAGTAAATGGTAAAAGGAGGAGAATTATGCAATTTAAAACAAAACTTTCGGTTTTAATTTTTATACTGCTTTTTACTTGTCCCGCATTTTCAAAAAATATTGCAGTAATCCCTTTTCAAAATATAAGCGGCGATAAAGAAAAAAACTGGATAGGCGCAGGATTTGCAGAAACATTAACTACCAAAATAGGGAAAGTAAAAGAGGTTAATGTACTTGAAAGAGAGAGTCTATCAAAAATATTAGGCGAAATCAAATTCCAGTATTCAGGTGCTATTGACGAAAAAACTGCAGTTGAATCAGGTAAACTGTATGGTGCCGACGTGCTGGTTTTCGGCTCTTTTCAGGTTATGGAAGATAAATTAAAAGTTACTGCAAGATTTGTGAATGTTCAAACCAGAAAAATAATTGACACAGCAGAAACGGACGGAAATATTTCAGATATTTTTAAACTTCAAGATGAAATTGCATTTAGTTTATTAGATAGTTTGAAAATAGTTTTGGGTGAAAAAGATAGGGAAGAGATAAAAGTCAATCCAACCGAAAATCTAACCGCATACCAATGGTTCAGTAAAGGATATGAGGTATACGATTTAAAACTTTATGATAAAGCAATTGAAGATAAATAAAAGCAATACAAATAAATCCAAAATATGCAGAAGCATACCACGGTCGTGGGGCTGCTTATGGTGCGAAAGGATTATATGATGAGGCATTTGAAGATTTCACAAAAGCAATAAAGATAAACTCAAGATATGCAGAAGCATACTACGGTCGAGGGATTGCTTATAGTGCGAAAGGATTACCTGAATTATGCATTTCTGATTGGAAAAGAGCCACAGATTTAGGAGATGAAGATGCAAGACGATACTTAAAACAATTTTTTAATATCGATTATTAAAAGAATAAAACCGCTGAAACATTCGTCATAGGGCAACTGCGTGCGCCCCATGGATCCGGATTGGCCGGATTTAGCATTTCCGTTGAAATCCACCCCCAAAAATAAATTTTAGGACTTGACAAGTTTTATATATTATGATATATATAAGTAGAGCCAAATGTAAATAGTGCCCTCAGCAGTAAGTATTCTCATAATCATTGTGAGAATACTGATCCTGAGGGCTTTTTGTTTTATTAAAGACTAATGGAGGGTATATGCAACAACAAAGGGAAAAAGATTTTGAGGCTTTAGGAAATATAAAAACCGCAGTACTAATTGACGGATCTTTTTTTCTAAACCGTTATAGGAGTATATTCCCAAATGGAAAGAATCATAAACCCGAGGAAGTAGCTAAGAATCTATATACTCTTGCTCATTCACATGTTGCCGGGCAATATTTATATAGAATATTCTATTATGACTGTTTACCTCTTGATAAAAAAGTATATAATCCGATATCAAAAAAATTAACAGATTATTCAAAAACAGACATGTATAAATTCAGAATAGAATTTATTGAAAACTTGAAAAGACAACGGAAAGTAGCCTTAAGATTAGGCTGTCTTAAAGATAAGCCTGGCTTTAATTGGTTTGTTAATAAAGATAAGCTAAAAGAGTTAATAGAGAGAAGTATTAAAATTGAGGATTTAAAAGAAAACGATATGTGCCGGGACCTTAGACAAAAAGGAGTTGACATTAAAATTGGTTTAGACATTGCCTCATTAGCATATAAAAGACTCGTTAATAAAATAATATTGATTTCTGGTGACAGTGATTTTGTACCGGCCGCTAAAGTAGCGAGAAGAGAGGGAATTGACTTTGTGTTGGATCCTTTATGGAATCATATAGATAGCTCTTTATTTGAACACATAGACGGTTTAAAATCTATTTGGCCAAAACCCAAACATAAATAAAGACCGTTTATCATCATATAATCCCATAGTTATATAACTCAATAATTATGAAACACCTTTTATTAATTTTTCTTTTGCTATTCCCCCCCCTAATCCTAAACGCCGAAAAAGAACTATCTGATATACCCGTATACCCGGGGTCAGTACTCAAATCAGAAAATCCTGATGTAGATAGCCAAGATTCTTTAACGGGTAATATCTCGTATTATTATGAAGTTAAAGCAGACGTTAATAAAGTTTATAAATGGTTCAAAACCTGTGAAATCAAAAACAAATTCACGCATACAACAATTTCTTCCGACGAGACACCCATTCCCCCTATGAATACAATACTTGGTATTGTATTCATGTGCTTTTTAATCGTATCTGTGTAGGGCAAATGTGTGCGTCCGGGGAATCGGGGGTGCCCGGATTTAGCCAAGATGTACTTGACAAATTATTTTTTGTTTTGTTTAATGTAGATATTCTTGGTAATAATTCACTGAGAGGAATAAAACTATGCCTAAAAAATCTAAAACAAACAATCAATCTGTAACAAGCAAAGAATTTAATGAAACCAAAAAAGAATTTATTGAAAGATTTGAACAGGTTGACAAAAGATTTGATGAAGTTAAAGATGTAATATCTAGTATGGCAACGAAAATTATTGATAACATAGAAGATTTAAAAACAATGAAAGAAACAGTGGCAACAAAAGATGACATTCAACGAATAATATCCAGTATTGACAGTTTGGGAAGTCAAACTAAAGACCATGAACGTACGGCAGAGATTAATACACATCGTATAAAAGAACTTGAACCCAAAGTAGAAGACCACGAAAAACGTATCGGTAAATTAGAATCTCATCTACCACCAGTTTAAGTCCAGGACTACGCCTTATTCTTACTAGCATAAAAAACCACATACCCATATAGACCCTAATTTACTTCACACCGCTACAGAAGTGCAACCCCCGACTCATATAATCCCTAAACCCATCACTGCTTGACAAATCTCATAAAATATGATATAAGTATATTAGTAGATTACTAAAATCTAAACCAGGGAGACCAGGGTATGGAATTAATAAAAATAACTACAAATGGACAAATTACAGTTCCATCTGAATTCAGAAAACAGTGTCATTGCAAAACAGGAGATTATCTACAGGTAGAAATATCCGGAAATAGCCTAACATTAAAACCGGCACAAGTCATTGACCCTTCCCAGTCATGGTTTTGGACAAAGGAGTGGCAGGAAAAGGAAAAAGAAGCTGACAAAGATATGGAAGAAAACAAATACAAAGAATATAAAGATATGAAGTCAGCTGTAAAATCATTGAAGAAATTAGTTAAATGATAATAAGAATACTAAGTTCCTTTGAGAAAGATTTCGCTAAACTACCCAAACATATACAAAACACTACTCTAAAAAAGTTTGATTATTTAAAAAACAATAGGTTTCACCCTTCTCTAAGAACTAAAAAAGTTCAGTGTTGTCCAGGAATTTGGGAAGGAAGTATATCAATGGAATATAGATTTACATATTACATAGATGAACAAGAACGAATACTATATATGAGAAGAATTGGAACGCATAGTATTCTAAGAAATCCTTAAAAAGATAGTAAAACAAATCGATAATTGAGCAAACAATTCTTTTACGCTCACCATACAAACCAAATCCCCCTTTAGTGAATATAAAATTGGCACAAATCTATTCAGGAATTACTTTGGATGAGAGCAGTTCTGAATGACGTCGTTCGGCAGGTTCTTTTACACTTGCAACTGTAGTGAGTATATAACCTAATTCAGGTGCATAGTATTTGTATTTATAGGCGCTTGGGAAACTTAGGTTTTCTTCTCTGATTTTCAGACAATTATCAAATTTACCAGCGTGAACTTTAACGGAAACACTGCTGTCAACTATTGTAAATCTCGTCTTTTGTCCATCGCGTAAAGTTGTCCAGGTTTTACCTTTGTAAAAGGGAAAGTCCAGTAATATAGTGGATTCCTTATCATCCGCACTGTTAAATTCGTGGAGTTTATAATCTTTCTTTGTGTAATATCTTGAGACTGTAGTAACAATTTTTTCACCCGCATAGTATTTATTGCTTATCAAATATTTCTGTCCGGAAATCTTTTTGCAGTTGCGTTCAACGCGCATGTTTTTCCCGTAGGATTGCGAATCACCCTCAACCCATAAATTCTCGTCAAAAAGCGGGAAATAGTTTGGTGAATTAAAAATACCAAGGACTGCTAATTCCTTCCATTTATCTGCAGCGGGGAACCTGTTCAGCAATTCAGAAAATAAATCCTGGCTCTGAGTGTAATTTTTTAGTTTTTGCTGGTAGATTCTTCCTGCGCAATACAATGATTCAGGCACATGGACGTTGAGCGGATACCTGTCTGCAATTTCTTTATATATCTTTATAGATTCTTCATATCGTCCGTCTTTTTCAAGGTTTTTTGCTCTGTTAAATTTATACTCTACGCCACACCCTGAAAAAACGGTCAATGTTAAAAGGTAAATGATAATTAAATGAATGTCAGTTCTGTTTTTTATCGGTTTCATTATTGGTTTCACTTTCTAAAGTTTTTCTTTGTTTACCTATAATATAGAACATTGTCCAGAATATACCACCTGCCGAGTCTATAAGGACATCGTATGCCGAAGTTATTCTACTGGGTACAAAATATTGATGATATTCGTCTGTGACAGCATAAACTATTGTCCAGAATATTGCCCAGAAGAAAACTTTCCTTGTTGACCAGTTTGTTGAACCTTTAATCGCACGATATAACAATAGCGCCAGAATACCGAATTCAGTGAAATGCGCTATTTTACGAAAAATCAGGTCCCATATACCAAGTTGTTTTATTGATAAATCGGGTATACTTGAACAGTAGAATATTATTACACAGAGTAACATTACGGGGACCCACAACGACAAAAAACGTTTAATGTTTTTGCTCATAATATCCCGTTGTCTTTGAAACTGAAGTAATCGTTTGAGCTTACAATTATATGGTCAAGGACTTCAATTCCGAGTATTTCACCGCTATCAATTAACTTCTTGGTCAGGTTCCTGTCGTCTTCCGAAGGATTAGTATTGCCTGAAGGGTGGTTGTGTACCAGAATAATACTTGCAGCACAGTGTTTTATTGCAGGTCCAAAAACTTCTCTGGGATGAACTATACTCGCATCAAGTATGCCTATAGAGATAAATTCCCTGCGGAGGAGTTCATTGCGGGCGTTGAGGTAGAGTGCAACAAAGTGTTCTTTCTTACGGGATATTATTTCCTGCACCTGGGCAACGACATCCAGCGGTTTTATTATCTGTAGATGAGTTGACTTATTAAAGAGCCTTTTAGATAATTCACATCCAGCGACAATAACCGCTGCCCTTGATTTGCCTATGCCTTTTATTTTGCTCAAGTTCTTATACGGCATTTCAAAAAGTTCGCTTTTAGGATATTTCTGGAGCAGGTTCTCAGCAAGCGTAAAGACATTTTTCCCTTTATAGCCTGTCCTTAAAAGGAGCGCTAAAAGTTCGCTGTTCTTTAAACCTTCCGGCCCTAATCTTGCAAGTTTCTCCCTCGGTTGTTCTTTCATAATTTTGTTATTTCAAAAAGGGTAATAAATTTGACAGGGACAGGTGTAAGTTTTGTATGACCAGACCGAATACCAGCGAGACGACTGCCATAAGTTTCAATAGAATGTTTATTGACGGCCCGGCGGTATCCTTGCAGGGGTCACCCACTGTGTCACCAATCACGGTTGCTTTGTGGACATCAGAACCTTTACCGCCTAAGTTACCCTCTTCAACATATTTTTTTGCATTATCCCAGGCACCGCCTGCATTGGCAAGAAACAGTGCCATCGGAACACCTACGACAAGTGAACCTACAAGAAAACCGCCCAATGTTTCAACTCCCAGCAGGACACCTATGACAATAGGTAAAACAACTGCCGACAGGCCGGGGGCTATCATTTCTGTAAGTGCGGATTTCGTAGTTATATCAACGCATTTGGATGAATCCGGCATTACCCTGCCTTCCATCAATCCGGGTATTTCGCGCCACTGTCTTCTAACCTCTTCAACAACTTTATATGCTGCCCTGCCAACCGCCTTGATTGTTGCCGAGCAGAACATAAACGGCACGATACCGCCTATCAGGACACCCGCTACAACTTTAGGATTTAAACAATCTATTAACTTTAAGTTGACAGTCTGTGCGAATGCTACAAACAAAGCAAGTGCAGCCAGTGCTGCCGAAGCTATAGCAAAACCTTTACCTATAGCGGCTGTCGTATTACCCACTGCATCAAGCCGTTCTGCCCTGGTTCTGACTTCCTGTCCCATATGTGCCATTTCCGCTATACCTGCCGCATTATCGGCAATGGGACCGTAAGCATCAATTGCTACTGTTGTCCCCACCAACGCTAACATACCGATAGCAGACAGTGCTATACCGAATATTCCCGAACACTGGTATGCAATAATTGTTGCCAGTGCTATAGCAACCAACGGGACAACAGTGGATTTCATTGCCTGAGCCATACCTTCTAATATACATGTTGCAGGGCCTGTTTTGGCTGATTCAGCTATTGCCTTAACAATTTTTCCTGAAGTATAATACTGTGCAACAAAACCTACAATCATACCGGCAACAAGTCCGGATAGGACAGACCAGAAAGCATTTATGTTTTTATACCAGACTGTTGACAGTATAAATGCACCCACCGCAAAAATCACCACTGCTGAAATCATGCCTTTGTTCAGTACTTTCTGCGGGTCTTCCTCGGATTTTGCGTTGGCAAACGGGACGAAGAAGATACCGACAACCGAACTTGCTATGCCTAAAGCAGAGAGTAACAATATGAACATAGCGCCTGCTATATCTATTATTGGATTGGGTGCTACGGCAATGACCAACCCGGAGACAATAGCGCCTACGTAAGACTCATACAAATCCGCGCCCATACCCGCGACATCACCCACATTGTCTCCGACATTGTCGGCAATGACAGCCGGGTTGCGAGGGTCATCTTCGGGGATACCCGCTTCAACTTTACCGACTAAATCCGCACCGACATCCGCACCTTTTGTATAAATACCTCCGCCCACGCGTGCAAAGAGAGCAACAGATGAGGCACCCATTGAAAATCCTACAATGAGTTGTGTCGCCGATATGACACTATTTAAAAAATCAGGTTGTTTTGAAGTCAAAATAAAAATTAAATATATTATACTCAAACCGAACAAACCCAACCCCGCGACCGAGATACCCATAACCGCACCGCCGGGGAAAGCAACGTTCAGGGCATCGTTGAAGGATTTTGCTGCCTGCTGTGCTGTTCTTGCATTTGATTTTGTAGCAACCGTCATACCTATATACCCGGCGGTTAATGAACATAAAGCACCGACAATAAATGCTCCTGCAGTTTTCCTCGCGATAAAAATAAACATTATAATGGCTATAACAAAAACAAAATATGCTATAATTGTATATTCTCGTTTGAGAAAGGCCATTGCACCGGTATGAATTGAATTAGAAATCTTCTGCATTAGTTCGGTCCCCGGGTCCATCCTTAAAATTTTCCCTGCTAAATACCATACGAATAACATACTCAGAAAACTTACGAAAATTGCCGTGACTAATGAAGTAAAACCACCAAAAAGTCCAAGCATCTTGATTTCTCCTTTCAGGGTGTCATGAATGTCACCCCTACATTTTTCGTCCTAATAAATTAGGACGCTACTATACAAGTTGTGTCATGCGGTTGACTGACTTTATTGCTTTTTTTCTTATTTCGTCAGGAACTTTTATTACATACTGCATATCTTCCAGACACCACAAAACTTTCTCTAAATTTATCAATTTCATATTTTCACAGACAGCCATTTCATTTGCCGGCAGGAATTTTTTGTCCGGGTTTTCTTTTTTTAGTCTGTGCAGCATACTCACTTCGGTCCCTACGATAAATGTCTCTGCATTAGTCTCTTTAGCATAGCGTGCCATACCTGAAGTTGAAACCACGGCGTCTGCAATCTCAACCACGTCCGGCCTGCATTCAGGATGAACCATAACCTTTGCGCCGGGATATTTTCTTTTTAATTTTTTTATATCTTCAGCTGAGATTCTCATATGCACAACACAGTAACCATTCCAGGGGATGATTTTTTTACTTGTTTTTTTGGCAGTGTAATCTGCTAAATATTTATCAGGCACGAAGAGCACTTCATCGCCATTAAGTGAAGAAATTACTTTTACTGAATTTGCACTTGTGCAGCATACATCCACTTCAGACTTAACTGCCGCGGAGGTATTTACATAGGCAACTATGGGCCTGCCGGGATTATCTCTTTTAAGTTTTAAGACATCTTCGGGTGTAATCATATTTGCCAAAGGACAGCCGGCATTGATGTCAGGTAACAGGATAGTTTTATCGGGAGAGAGTATGGATGCAGTTTCGGCCATGAAACGGACACCGCAGAAAACTATAACTTTTGCGTCTGTCTTACTTGCTTTAATTGAAAGCTCCAGAGAATCGCCGACAAAGTCTGCTATGTCCTGTACTTCCGGCAGTTGATAGTTGTGCGCAATTATGACCGCATTGTGTTTTTGTTTTAGTTCATTAATTTTTTTAATTATGGAGTTATTCAAATTCTTTCTCAACTTCTTTTTTCTTTTCTTCTAAGGACTTATCGGTTTCCGTCTCTATTCCGCATTTTTCTTCTATCTTCTTTAAGCGGCTTTCAAGTTTATCAATCTCTTTTAATAGAAGTTTAAACCCATCAGAGATAGGGTCGGGGAGTCTGCCGTGTTCTAAGCAGTCAATTTCTGATTGCGAAAATCCAAGCCCGACTCTTCCCGGCACGCCTATAACAGAGGCGTTGTCAGGGACATCGTGGACAACAACAGAACCTGCGCCCACCCTTGCGTTGTTGCCGATTTTTATCGGGCCTAACAGTATAGCCCCCGCACCTATCACGACATTATTACCCACTGCGGGATGTCTCTTTTCTTTTTTAAGACTTGTCCCTCCCAGAACTGTTCCCTGGTATATCAAACAGTTATCTCCAATCTCTGTCGTCTCCCCGATCACCACTCCCATACCGTGGTCAATAAAAAGTTTCTTACCAATTTTTGCACCGGGATGGATTTCAATTCCTGTAAAATGTCTTGAGAAGTGAGAGATTAGCCGTGCTGTTGTATAGAATTTATTTTTATAAAGATAGTGTGCAATGCGGTGAAACCACAGTGCATGAAGCCCGGGGTAGCAGATAATTACCTCTAAAAAGTTTTTAGCAGCGGGGTCTTTTTCAAAAACTGTTTTTATATCTTCTATAAAAGTTTTTAACATAATATATAGTATAGTAAAAAGATACTTTTTTTGCAAACTTGACAATACGGGAACTTTTTTTGTAGAATACTAATCTGTTTTTGTCAGTGTGTCGGTGGAACCCCCGATTTATCCGCAGGATTATCTTATTTATCGGGGAGAACTCTGCTGCCGTTTAAAAAAATTACAGGAGGGGTGTACGGTTATGCAAGTAAGAGTTGACAAAGAAACGTGTACGGGCTGTGGGCTTTGTGTTGACAGTTGTCCTGAAGTTTTTGTGATGGAAGATGATACTGCGGGAGTTAAAAATAAAAATGTTACTGCTGATTTAGAGCCTGAAGTTAAAGAAGCAGTAGAAAACTGTCCTGTTGAGGCAATAATATTGGAATGAAGAATATAATAGAAATGAGATGGCATGGCAGAGGCGGTCAGGGAGCAAAGACCGCTGCCGATATGATTGCACATTCTGCGCTTGAACTGGGGAAACATATCCAGTCATTTCCTGAATATGGTCCTGAACGGGCAGGTGCACCAATGATATCTTATGTCCGCGTAAGTGACTTACCTATAAATTTGCACTGCGGGGTTACCAATCCTGATATTGTAGTTGTAATTGACCCCACACTGATTGAAAGTGTACCTATAATAGAAGGGTTGGACAAAAAAGGTGCCCTTATAGTAAATACTTCCGAAAAACCCGAGTCTGTCCGTAAAAAACTTAATTTTAACGAAGGCAAAGTATGGACAGTAGATGCAACTAAAATAGCCCTGGAAGAAACCGGCGCCCCTTTACCTAATACCCCGATGTTAGGTGCGGTATTAAAAGCAACGGGGATTGTTCCTCTTGATAATTTAAAGGAACAACTCAAAAAGAAATTAGGCAAAAAACTCAGTCCGGAAAAAATGGAAGGGAATATAAAGGCAATAGAAAAAGCCTATAATGCTGTGGTCAGCGGATAATGAAAAATAAAGGTTGGAAAGAAATACCGATTGGCGGTTTGATAGTTAAAGCCGGAAACGCAGAGGAATATAAAACAGGCGACTGGAGAACGTTCAAACCCGTTCGTGACGAAAGTAAATGCAGCCAGTGCTTGTTGTGCTGGGTTTATTGTCCGGATTCATCAATAAAAGTCAAAGACGGTAAAATGGTCGGGTTTGATTATGACCACTGCAAGGGCTGCGGTATATGTGCAAAGATTTGTCCCAAAAAATGTATTAAAATGGAAAAATAATTAATGGAAAATAAATATAAAATAATACCTCTTACGGGTGACCAGGCAGCAGCAGAAGCTATGAGACAGATAAATCCCGATATTGTTGCCGCATATCCCATTACACCACAGACCGAAATAGTTATGACATTTGCCCAGTTTGTCGCTGATGGTATCGTGGATACAGAAATGATACAGGTGGAAAGCGAGCATTCCGCCATGAGCACAACATTAGGAGCTTGTGCTGCGGGTGTCCGTGCCATGACAGCGACTTCATCACAGGGGTTGGCATTAATGTGGGAAGTTCTCTATATCGCTTCCGGTTACAGATTACCGATTGTAATGCCTGTAGTAAACCGTGCTCTATCGGGACCAATCAACATACACTGCGACCACTCGGACACAATGGGCGCCAGGGATTCCGGCTGGCTGCATATATACTGCGAAAATGCACAGGAAGTATATGAAATGACAATAGCGGCAATCAAAATTGCCGAACATCCCGAGATTCTTTTGCCGGTAATGGTCTGCCAGGACGGTTTTATAACATCTCATGCAACTGAAGGCGTAAAAATATTTGATGATGCTGACATAAAAAAACTTATCGGAGAATACAAACCCAAATATCCGCTGCTGGATATAAAGAATCCTGTCTCTTACGGTCCGCTTGATTTACAGGACTATTATTTTGAACATAAGAGACAGCAGTCGGAAGCAGTGAAAATCGCTAAAGAAAAAATACCCGGAATACTATCTGAATTTAATAAATTTTTTGGAAAAGATTACGGTTATATTGAGACTTACCGGCTTGAAGATGCAGAAATAGCCATAATTGCGATGTCATCAACCTGCGGTACTGCAAGGTCAGTAATAGATGAACTTCATAAAAATAATATCAAAGCAGGTATGCTAAAAATAAGGTTTTTCAGACCTTTCCCTGCAGAAGAAATTGTTAATGCCTGCAGGAATCTTCGGGCAATAGCCGTTCTTGATAGGGCTGAGTCTTTCTCCAATCAGGGCGGTCCTTTATTTGCTGAAGTCAGAGCTGCACTTTATAATAATGTTTCTATTCCGGTTGTTAACTACATTTATGGTCTTGGCGGCAGGGATATCTACACAGAAGATATAAAAAGTATTTTCAGCGAAGTCAAAGAAATAGCCAGCACCGGTAAAGTAAAGAATCTGGTCAATTACCAGGGAGTAAGAGAATAAGAAAGTGGCGACAATAAAAGAATTATCACAGATACCAGAACGGTTGAGCGGCGGACACAGACTCTGTGCAGGCTGTGGTGCATCAATTGCGGTCCGACAGGTTCTGCTTGGGACGAAGGACCCGGTCATAATAGGTGGACAGACGGGCTGTCTTGAAGTAGGCACCACCATATATCCTTATACAGCATGGAAAACCCCCTGGATACACAATGCGTTTGAAAACGCTGCTGCAACTATGAGCGGCGTAGAAACAGCATATAGGGCATTGCTGAAAAAAGGTAAAATAAAAGAAGATATAAAATTTGTAATTTTTGGCGGTGACGGCGGGACTTATGATATTGGTCTCCAGGCGCTGAGCGGCATGGTTGAAAGAGGGCACAACATACTTTATGTATGTTATGACAATCAGGCATATATGAACACGAGCGTCCAGAGGAGTGGTTCAACGCCATTCGGTGCTTCAACAACGACAGCACCTGCGGGCAAAGTCCTGCAGGGCAAGTCGCAGTTCAGAAAAGAATTGACTGAAATTATGGTAGCACATCATATTCCTTATGCGGCACAGGCGACAATTTACTACTGGAAGGATTTGGTTAACAAAGCAACAAAAGCTTTTCAGACAAAAGGCCCGACATTTATTAATGTGCTTTCACCATGTCACCGCGGCTGGAGATATGAGCAGGAAAATACTCTGGATATTTCAAAACTTGCAGTTGAAACGGGTTTCTGGCCTCTTTATGAAGTAGAAAACGGTGTCTGGCGTTGGACGTATAAACCCAAGGAAAAGAAACCTATAACAGAATTCCTCAAGACGCAGGGAAGGTTTAAACATCTTTTTAGCGATAAGAACAAACAACTTTTAGAAGAAATACAGAAACTGGTAGACAATAGATTAGATTATCTGGAAAAACTCTGTTCAGTAACCGCTACCGAGCAGAAACCCGAATAAGATATGGCAATAACAATAACTGAAGAAAACTTCAAAAGAGAAGTCCTTGACTCGTCAATCCCCGTGCTGGTGGATTTCTGGGCTGAGTGGTGCGGTCCCTGTAAAATGATAGCACCTATTATTGATGAGATTTCCGGGGAATATGAAGGTAAAATAAAAGTTTGCAAACTTAATGTTGATGAGGGCGGGAGGGTTGCTTCACAATACAGCGTTTCCGCCATACCCACTTTAATGATTTTTAAAAACGGTCAACCTGTTGAACAGATGATAGGAGCTCAATCCAAGAAAATCATTGTAGAAAAAATTAATAGAGTTATCCGAAACGGATAAGAGGTGAAAATGGGAGCAAGAACAAAACAAAAACGTAGAAGACATCAGATAAGACAGAAGCATAAAAGAAGATTAAAAAGAAAAAAAGCTGCGCTTAAATTATTAAAACAGCAGCAGAGACTGAAACAGAGAGAATCCCAGAAGGCAGAGAAGGAAAAACAACAGCAGGAAGTTCCTCCACAGGAACAACCCCAGCAGGAAGAAAAGCCTCCGCAAGAACCGCAGCAACAGGAGTAAGCCGCAAAAAGTCAGATGCTGCAATCCAGACAGGGAGGCTTGGCTATGCAAAAAATTATAACAACTCACGCAAGTTCTAAATACCAGGTCACTATTCCCAAGGAAGCACGACAGATACTGGGAATACAAAACAGTGGCGAACCACTCGGATTTATAATAGATCCTGAAGCACATATTGTAAAACTTACTCGTATTAATATCATTCCTTCTGATGAAGAATTTACTGATACTGAGTATCAAAAATTGATTCAACTTGCAGAAAAACCGGGAGGCAAATTACTTAAAACAACTAAAAAAGCTATCCGTTTTCACAAAAAACTCACTAAAAAATAATGCAATACTCTTTTAAACTTTCCCAATAACCGTTTTTCTGTGCATCTATTGACAATTTAAACTAAAAATGGTATAAATTTATACTGTTTTACGCACTATAGTGCGTAAAACAAATCTTCCCGAAAGGAGAGTGGTTATGGAAAGACTTAAGGTGGGTATTATTGGCTGCGGTAATATCAGCGGTATTTATTTTACAAACTGTAAGAAGTTTGAAAATCTTGAAGTCGCGGCATGCGCGGACTTAATTATTGAAAGGGCTAAAGAAAAAGCAAAGGAGTTCAGTATCCCAAAAGCATGTTCTGTGGACGAACTTTTATCTGATAAGGAGATACGGATAGTTTTAAATCTAACAATTCCAAAAGCCCATGCAGAAGTAAATCTTAAAGCTATTGATTCAGGAAAAAATGTTTATGTGGAAAAACCTCTTGGTTTGTCCAGAAAAGAAGCCGAAAAGGTCATTGATAAAGCAAAGAAAAAGGGATTATTGGTGGGGTGTGCTCCTGATACTTTTATGGGCGCTGGAATTCAAACCTGTAGAAAACTCATTGATGATGGCTATATCGGAAAACCGGTCGGAGCAACTGCTTTTATGATGTGCCGGGGATATGAATCATGGCATCCCGACCCTGAATTTTTTTATCAGAAAGGCGGCGGTCCCATGTTTGATATGGGACCTTACTATTTAACCGCTCTTGTAAACCTTCTGGGACCCATCCGCAACGTTACCGGTATGACAAGAATCACTTTCCCCGAGAGAACTATCACAAGTAAGAAAAAATACGGCAGTAAAATCAAAGTGGAAGTGCCGACTCATGTTACCGGAATTATGGAATTTAAAAACGGAGCAATCGGAACCATAATTACGTCTTTTGATGTATGGGCTCATCATCAGATGCCCTGTATTGAAATATACGGTTCAGAAGGGACGTTAAGAGTCCCTGACCCCAACGGTTTTGCCGGTGTTCCAATTGTTAAACGATCGGCGGATAAAGACTGGTCTGAAGTTCCTTTGACATACGGCTTTGCAGATAACTATCGTGGAGTAGGCGTATCGGATATGGCTTATGCTATAAATAA
>Ga0210051_1000321_pt1 | contig 42405 bp, 44 predicted proteins | sample CryGey092014_all_FD_185464 | JGI IMG/M metagenome (GOLD analysis project Ga0210051, IMG submission 185464) | Groundwater microbial communities from aquifer - Crystal Geyser CG23_combo_of_CG06-09_8/20/14_all (SPAdes) (version 2) | ecosystem: Environmental > Aquatic > Deep subsurface > Groundwater...
TAGAATTTATCAGATGCGGACTAAAAAAATAAAAATTCAAAGAACATTTGAAGAAAGATTCAATGCTGAAATTTTACAAGACCTTTCTAGATATAATTACGGTAACATTCTTAGATGATTTGACAGGATTTTATTGAAAAATTTTTTTTAAAATGCTAAACTTATAAAGAATTATGAAAGCAGTAATACAACGTGTATCAAAAGCAAGCGTTACTATTGACAATATTGAGAAACGAGAAACAGGCAAAGGTATAGTTGTCCTTCTGGCAGTTTCTCTTGATGATACAGAAGAGCATTCCATGTGGATGGCAGAGAAAATTCTAAATCTCCGCATATTCAGTAATCATAATAATGAATTTGACCGTTCAGTTACTGATGTAAAAGGCGATGTCCTGGTAATCTCACAATTTACTCTCTATGGCAATTGCATGAAGGGAAGGAGACCGGATTTCGTTCAATCTGCGAGCGCAGAAATAGCAAAACCTTTATATAATAAGTTCGTAGAGTATTTAAGACAGTCCTCAGTTATAAAAGTTGTTACCGGTGAGTTCCAGTCACATATGCTGATAGAAATACACAATGACGGTCCCGTAACGTTTATAATAGAAAAATGAATAAAAAATTATTTTTTATAGCAGGCATTTTTATTTTAGTTCCGGGATTATTTTTTATTTTTAATGTCTCCTTACATAATGAATCTTTAAAAGAAAATCAATTCAGGATAGTTAATCCGCATAAACCAGAACATGTCCGGGGTATTCATATAACTTCCTGGTTTGCCGGCTCAAAAAAAAGAAGACAGGAGATTTTAAAATTGCTCAACGAGACTGAGTTAAACACGCTTGTTATTGCAATTAAGGAATCTGATGGTGGAGTAACTATACCCGGGGTAGAGTTAGTGGATAAAATCGGCAGCTATGTATCCGCTATGCCAGGTATAGAAGAGTTTGTCAGACTTTTGAAATCAAACAATATCTATGTTGTAGCAAGAATCGTTGTTTTCAGGGATGATATGCTCGCAAGGAAAAAACCAGAATTTGCAGTAAAAACACCGGGCAACGAAATATGGAAAGACCGTAAAGGCATGGCATGGTCAGACCCGTATAACAAGGAAGTATGGGATTACAATCTGACTGTCGCAGAACATGCAATAGACTTGGGATTTGAAGAAATCCAGTTTGATTATATAAGATTTCCTTCCGATGGTGATACGTCTTTATGCAGATATTCCCAGAATCACAGTTCTGTAACCTCTGCAAAAGCATTAAATGATTTTCTTGACCTGGCTAACGCCAGATTAAAGACGCTCGGAGCAAATATTTCAATATGTATTTTCGGATTAACCACTACAAGAAGAAATGATATGGGTATAGGACAAAACATTGTAGAGATAACAGGTAAAACTGATTTTGTATGTCCTATGGTTTACCCGTCGCATTACAACAAGGGTGAATATAATCTACCCGACCCAAACAGTGAACCCTACAAGACGGTTTTCATAAGTCTCTCGGGTGCAAAAGAACGTCTGGGAGAAGATTACAAAAAACTCCGTCCTTACCTGCAGGATTTTTCATTAGGATACAAGTATGGACCAAAAGAAGTCCGGGATCAGATTACAGCTGCTTATGATAACGGCATCTATGACTGGACACTCTGGGACCCTAATTGCAGATATACAAGAGCAGCACTGCTCTCGAACACAGAATAGTACAAGTGATGTTATATATAAATGAACAAGACAATATTCATTAGTCTCTTTTGCCTGTTTTCAATTTTTACCTCTGCCACTATCATGTTCTCACAAAATGTTGATTTCGGCGCCGGAATAGATTTCAGCGGTGTAGGCGGGGGACCGCAACGAATCATAGTCAAATCTTCTGATACCTTCATAACAAAAATAGCAGAGAAATTTGATTACGATGAAGAAAAACTGCAGAAACTTTTTCATAATGGCTATGGACGGAATGAACTGATAAAACTAATCCTGATCACAGAAGAATCCGCTAAACCATTCAATGACATTCTTAAACTGCGTGAAAAACCGATGCCTCTTCGCAAGATAGCCAGGAAATATGAAATAGATTACAGGTTCATATATGATGAAGCAAAAAAGATAGAACTGGAACTTAAAGGAGAATGAAAATCCCCCATCCCCCTTTTGATAAAGGGGGAATAAAAAGGGGGATTTAAGGAGTTTTCAAGTGAAACAAAAAATCTTAATTTACACGACATTTATTCTGTATATTATCTGTGTCCTTTCAATACTAACATTTATTGTTACAGGACGAAAAATTGATAGAAAATCTAAACTTATGGCTCTTAAATCCTCTTTTAAGAATGAAATTGCAATCGTCAATATCTCAGGTCCTATAAGTTTGAATTTACAGCCCAGAAAAATCTTTGCCTATGATTCAGGAGATATTGTCAACAAACTGCGCATCTTGGGGAAAAAAGACAGTGTCAAGGCAATCATATTGAGAATAAACTCTCCGGGTGGAAGCGTTGCTGCTGTCCAGGAAATATACAGCGAAGTAATGCGGTTGAGACAGAAGGGTAAAATTGTCATTACATCTATGGGCGATGTGGCAGCTTCAGGAGGATATTATGTCGCAAGTGCCTGTGATAAAATAGTAGCAAATCCAGGTTCAATTACAGGCTCAATAGGCGTTATATTACAAATCGGAAACATTGAGGAACTCTTTAAGAAAATCGGTGTCCAGACAGTAGTAATAAAGTCAGGAAAATTCAAAGATACCGGAACAATGTTCCGTGGAATTACAGAAGATGAAAAACAAATATTCCAGGAATTGATTAATGAAGCGTATAACCAGTTCATTAATGCCATTGTTGAAGGACGAAAAATGGAACCGGATAATGTCAGAAAACTTGCAGACGGCAGAATATTTACCGGAACACAGGCGCTCAAAAGCGGTCTTATAGACAAATTAGGTAACGATACTGACGCTATAAATTTAGCCAAAGAACTTGCAAATATTTCAGGTGAACCTAAGATAATAACTGAAATTGACCCCTGGGATAGACTGCTGGGAATTTTCGGTGAAACAAAAACCCAGACTTCCGTGCAGGAAATATTAAATGTACGAAAATTGCGCTTTGAGTATATGCTGGAGTAACTTATATCTATGCCAAAACACATAAATCTATTGTTTTCATACCTCGCAATGCCAAAACAAACAGTACGTGATATAAAACAAACAAATATTTTATTACCGTCTATTATAACCTTCATTATTGCCGTTTTTACCCAGTCATTGATTAGTCAAATCGTTCTAATCATCTCAAACAGAGAATCTCTTATGGCAACAATCCTGGTTTTTCTTTTGTCATTTACGATATATTCTCTTATGATAATAACTTACCTTGCGCTGATACAATTCATAGTATCATTTTTCTGTAAAGAGATAGATACAAAAACTGTCCTGAGCATATCCTGTTTGTCTTTCACGCCAATCTTTTTACTTTTACCGGTTTCTATTGTATCAACCTTTTGGATCAGCCAGTCGACACTTCTTTTAGGACTGGCTTCATTTTTAACATTTTTGTGGATTACTGTATTATTCTTTTCTGGTATAAAAGAAGCATATTCATTGAATTTCTGGCAATTTATTCTGGTAATTTTTTCTCCTGTTTTCTTAGGCATTCTGTTTCTTGCAATTTTTGTGCTGGCAGTAGTTTATTTTATGTTATTTTAAATCTACAGGGAATTCCAGGAATTAACCCTTCAGGGTTTTACTTGCTTCTATGTCCAAAAAAATCTTCGCGCTAATATGTCTCTTGCTTACTGCTGCTTATACTCTCGGGAGGTCCCGGATGGGAGAAAAAATGGTCATAAAACTACCTCAACCAAAAATAATCGGCAAAGTTTCTCTTGAACAAACATTATCAAAAAGACGTTCCATCCGAAGATACATCAATAAAAACTTCACTCAGGAACAAGTTTCACAATTGCTCTGGTCTGCACAGGGTATTACTGAACCAAGGATGAGATTTCGTACTGCGCCTTCAGCTGGTGCTCTCTATCCAATGGAAATCTATCTGGTAGCACATAACGGGTTGTATCACTATATACCTGATGGACATAAAATTGAAAAACTATCAGACAGGGACATACGTAGAGAATTTTCAGGAGCCTGCGGGGGACAGAGATTCATTGCAGAAGCATCAATAAGCATTGTTATTTCTGCTGTATATGAAAGAGTTACCGGGCGATATGGTAAAAGAGGTATAAGATATGTTGACATGGAAGCGGGGCATATTGCACAGAACATACATTTACAGGCAGTTGCAATGGACCTTGGCTCGGTTTCCGTGGGTGCATTTGATGATGCTGCAGTAGAAAAATTGCTTAACCTACCCAAAGACCATCGGGTAATCTATATAATCCCGGTTGGCTATAGTGCCAAATAAAAATCAAAAACATTAATAAAATGCGCCTGACCGGAGTTGAACCGGTGCACTCGGCTCCGGAGGCCGATGCTCTATCCATCTGAGCTACAGGCGCATCCAGATGTATTATCATTGAATTTTCAGTTATTGATTTGTTCGTAGTGTCCCCGGATAATTTTTATTTCCGCTCTGTAAATAGTTTATAAAATCAAAATTAGAATGTCAAGTATTCATATCCGCATTTCTTATTGATATTTATAAGAAATTTTACTATAATGGGTATACGAAAGGTAATTGTTTAGCTATTAGAAACAAATTGTTTTGGACATAATTTATTCATATTTGGAATTAAGGCTTTAGCCTTTTATAAATTAGATAATCCTGCGGATAAAACCCTAAAGGGTAAATTCCATAGTTCTTCTGACTGCTAAACAATTACTTTTTTCTCCTGTGATTATTTGTCTTATATAATATAAAATTATGTTAAGAGTTTATTAATGTTAAGAGTTTTAGTATTACCTTTCCATTCGTTTCCGTAATACTTCTTTTACTATCTCCATAGGGATATTTTCCCTGATTTGTATTTTTCCAATATCCCTTGCCAAAACCAATCTATTTTTTCCATTTATAAACTTTTTATCATGCCAGAAGTAGTCAAGTATATTATCCAATCTACAATTTTTGATTTTTACGGGTGTTCCTATTTTTATTAATAAATTTTCAATTCTAGAACATACGTTTTTATTCATTAAATTTAATTTTAATGCAATATCATTAGCGCAAACTATTCCAATAGAAACAGCCTCCCCGTGCCTGTATGCAAATCTTGAAGCAGATTCAATTGCATGGCCCAGGGTATGTCCATAATTTAATTTTACTCTTATTCCTAATTTGTCTTTTTCATCTTTTTCTACAATATCGGCTTTTATTTTGTATGATTTGCAAACTATATCCAATAAACTATTTTTGTTTAGTTCTAAAATATTTTCATAAGTGTCTTCAATAGAATTAAACATGTTACGGTCAGTAATTACCCCATATTTAACAACTTCTACAAGCCCGGATTTTAATTCCCTTTTAGGTAAAGTTTCAAGTAATTCAAGGTCAGCAAATACCAACCTGGGTTGATGAAAAGCACCTAAGACATTTTTTATTCCCTTAAAATCTATTCCTGTTTTTCCTCCAATACCGCAGTCAACAAATGCTAATAATGTAGTCGGTACTTGTATATAATCAACTCCCCTATTATAGGTTGCTGCGACAAATCCTCCGATATCTCCCACTACTCCACCACCTAAATTAATAACAAGAATTCTTTTGTCATTATTTACATTAAACGATACTAATTCGTCCAATAAACTTTTATATGAATTCCAACTCTTGTTCTTCTCTCCATCTTTTACATATGCCACCTTTAAATCCCTGTATTTATATTTTTTCAATCCCTGCAGGAAAGGTTTAAGATAAAGTTTTCCTATTCTAGGGCTGGTTATTAGAAATATGCTATCCCCTAAATTCATTTTCTTAATATAACTACCTATATCTTTGATTATGTCAAACCCTATTAGAATATCATAAGCTCCACTCTTCGGATTTACTTTAATTTTTTTCATTTTTCCTTTTAAGAAAGCCCGAACAAGTTCGGGATTCCAAAGGGAATCCTCAACTTGTTGAGGATATTTTATAATTTCCTAAGCTTTAAATAAGCAGAACTTTTTAGAATTGATTCCTTAAGAATCTTAAAAATATAAATAGATTCCGAAATTCATAATCCACATTAAACCTTTTGGCCAATCAGTTCCGCTTGTATATTCAGTAACCGTCACAAAACCAGGACCAAACGTTAAAAAAACGGAACGTTTTTTATCGTTAAAATATTCGGCTCCTATAAAGGGCAATATCAAATATCCCTTTCCGGTCATCAACTCGTTGGAAACATCAACGAAATCAGCTTCCAGCCCTATACAAATGCCCTCCATTAAAAAATAATCAAACCTGCATCCGTATCCCTTAATTTTTGTCGTATAGAGTCCGGTTATCTCTGCGCTTAACCTTTGCGTAAGATTATACTTAAATGAAGCCAAAGAATACATGCCAAAACCCATAGACATCTTCCCTACAGTCTCAGTTGATATAGGCATCGCATACAGGTGTCCCCGCCTGTCAGCGGATGCAGGCACCTTCTTCTTCGCTTTGTCCCTCTTATCTATTTCTCTTATTAGTTTGAGTATATCTTCATCTTTTCTGATTTTTTCAATCAGATAGCTGTATTTCTTCAATAATTCATCATATTTTTCATCTCTTATATATACTTTTATATCTTGAATCTGCTCGTCGGTCAAGTCAAGAAGATAGCCATACTTCTCAACAAGTTTCTCGTACTCCTTCCCGTCTGATAGAATTCTTATCTCATCAATTTGTTCATCAGTCAATGTTTTTTCATAAGACAGAAGGATATTGCCTGCGAGTAATTGAAATAGAAAACATAAACACATTAAGGTGATTTTCTTCACTGGTCCCCGCTCTACCTTATTAAGACTATCTTCATCAAGTCAATATGCCCGCCCATCCTCTTCGCCAGATAGTATAATGTGTTTGACGACACAAACATTATCTTCTTGTTGTTTTTTCTATCAATATACAGTATTTCGTCAAAGTTTTCCGCACCCGGTTTACCATTTACGAACACAACCCACTCTTTCCATTGCTTTCCAATATAGATGACGTGTTTACTGTCAGGACTGAATACAATGCTGCCCACATCTATTTCTTCCAGTTCGCAAATCTCTTCCTTGTCCAGCACCACGACGTATTTGCCATTGTATCTTTTCACAACGTATGCAATTCGCTTACCATTGGGACTGAATACGAGTGAATCATCCATGAAAGTATTATCTCTGGATTCCTGCCTGTATATTTTCCTATCCAGCATGATGAATGTTATATTATCCACATTTCGGGCCGCGTAGGCAAAATGCCTGCTATCAGAGCTGAAAACAAGGGAATAGGTATAAATGTGGTCATATTCAGCCTGATATTTACCATTGAACGTCAAAAACATTTTCCCGACTCTATTCACAATAAATGCTGCATTCTTCCCATCCCGGCTTACAACAACGCTTTCGGGAACAAGAGCAAGAACGTCTCCTTCAGATATATTCGTTACCTCTGTCAGTTTATTTTCCAGAAACATTTTTATCAAATCCGTTTCTGAGAAAACATTACCGGTTAAAAGGACTAACGCAAAAATCATCAGTATTCTTCTCATGTTATCCCCCTAATCCCAATTTTGGGGCAATTTTGGGGACCCATTACTTAATTATGCCTATCCCGATTTATCGATTTATTGACGTCCCTATTTAATTAAGTAATGTGTCCCCAAAATTATTATGAACCCTAAATCACTGACAAATCCGCTACAGGAACAGTCTTTGTTTTCTTAATACCCTTTTTCTTAATAATGACTGTTTCTATTTTTCTTGCTACCTCAGATGTGTATTCTCTTTCCCCACATTGAGTACAAACACCAGCTGGAACGTTATCAATAATAATTACTTCCCCTTGATTTTCTTTAACCACAGTCACAATCTTATCTTCAATTCTTCCACCACAATAAACACATATATTTCTCATGAGTTTTCTACCTCCTTTCACGGAATCCGGGTTTCCATCTATCAATAGATGGTTCGTATACAGTAATAATTTTAACTAATGGTGGTAACGAAAGACAAATATGGATTGGACGTTCTTTACCAGTCTTTCCATTAATAAGACAAGCAGGCAGAGGATATGTTTTAGGATAGTTCTCAATTATCTCTCCCTTGTTTACCCCACCAACTAAGTCTTGAATTACAAATCCTTCATCTTTCATTTCTTCCATTGCATGATCTGTGATTCTGAATTTTCCTTCAGAAAGATATTTTTTGATTTCATTAATCATATTCTCGCAAAGCCAATAGTTTCAATTTTTTAGAATATTATCTTATAAGTAACTCTAACAATATTAAACAAAATTTCAGCAATAAAATCAAAACATTTTCAAGAAAAATCAATTGATTCTTTTATCTTTATTAAAACTTCATTCTCATTTATCTCCAGAACCGGGACATCTTTGATTGTAATCTTTTCTATACCTTCATAAATAGCTGCTTTCATGTTTTTCTTTTTAAAACCCTCTTTATTGCATTTAGAATTGAAGTCGAGGTAAGACCAAACTTTTCCAATAGTTCATATGGTTGACCGGATTCGCCGAACCTATCTTTTACGCCTATCATTTCTATCGGGACAGGATATGTCCGGGACAGAATTTCGGCAACAGCACTGCCCATACCGCAGGCAACCTGATGGATTTCAGTAGTTACTATTGCTCCTGTTTCCTTAGCCACCTTAACAATAGTTTCTTCATCCAGCGGTTTAATGGTATGAAGATTAACCACACCAACTTTAATCCCTTCTTTTTCTGCTTCCTCAGCGGCTAACAGTGCCTCGGCAACTTCAGGACCGCAGGCAATAACAGTAACATCTTTTCCATTACGAAGCACATTCGCTTTACCGATAGTAAACGGTGAATCTTCTGCTGTGACAATTGCTGTTTTCTCACGTACTAACCTGATATAGACAGGTCCATAAATTTCAGCTGACGAGAGAGTAGCTTTTCTGGCTTCAATAACATCGCAGGGTTCAATAACCGTAAGATTAGGCAAAACCCTGGTCAGTGCGATATCCTCTAAAGATTGATGAGTGGCACCATCCGGTCCTACTAAAAGACCGCTGTGTGCACCTTCAATTTTAACGTTACAATTAGAATAACACACGCTTACTCTCAATTGGTCAAAACACCGTCCTGTAGCAAATACAGCGTAAGTTGACACGAAAGGTATACAACCGGCCAGACTCATCCCCGCAGCTGCTCCCATCATATTCTGTTCGGCTATACCGAATTGAAAAAACCTATCAGGAAACTTTTCTTTAAAAAGATTTGCGTGGGTTGACTTGGTTAAATCTGCACTGAGAACTACAATCTTTGGATTTCTTTCACCTAAAATTACTAATCCTTCACCATAACCTGCACGAGTTTCTTTCCATTTTGATTTATCCTTCTCCATTTAAATCCTCTAGACATTTTCCTAATTCATTAAGACAAACTTCCGCCTTTTCTCCTTTTGGTACATCGCCATGCCAGGACGCCTGATTTTCCATAAAAGAAACGCCTTTCCCTTTAATGGTATGGGCGATAATAACCGTCGGTTTGCCTTTGATTTCTTTTGCTTTACGGTAAGCATTAATCACTTCTTTTAAATTATGTCCGTCAATTTCAATTACTTCCCAGCGGAAGTCCTGCCATTTTTTTGCAAACGGTTCTAATCCCATAACCTCTTCAGTCGCACCATCAATCTGGAGTCTGTTATAGTCAACGACACCGCAAATGTTATCTAATTTATAATGTCCCGCACTCATTGCAGCTTCCCATATCTGACCTTCGTCACACTCACCGTCACCCATTATAACATAAACCCGGGCAGAGTTGTTTGAGAGCCGAAAACCTAAAGATAATCCAATCCCGACTGAAAGCCCCTGTCCAAGAGAACCGGACGATATTTCAATTCCGGGTAATCCTTTATCCTTACCAGGATGACCTTGAAGGCGGGAGCCTAATTGGCGAAGAGTCATAAGTTCTTCCACAGGGAAATATCCGGATTCCGCCAGAGAGGCATAAAGCACCGGACAGGCATGTCCTTTTGAAAAGATTACCCTGTCACGGTCTTCCCAGTCAGGCTTTTTGGGGTTATGTTTCAACTGGTCAAAATAAAGTGCAGTCATTAACTCTACTGCTGATAGAGAACCTCCCGGATGACCGCTGCCGGCTTTACAGAGCATACGGACAATGTCAAATCTTATTTTCTTTGCTCTCTTTTCTAATTCTGCTATTTCCACTTTAACCTCCTAAAATAGGGTCATAAAATAGGGTCAGGTCTTGCCTGCCCGTCGTCAGGCGGGACATTAGAGTTTACAGTTTTCCCAAATGTAAATAAGTAAAGACCGTCACCGATTACGAGTAAGTTACAGGAGGGACTTTAATACAGCGGTTATTTTTTTAATGTCAACGGTTTTGCCTCCGCCCTGGGCAAAATCCTCTCTCCCCCCGCCTGACCAGTTTAATTCTTTAACGAACTTTTTTACTAATGAATCTATTTTTATATCTTTTTTAGCAACGTCCTGTGTTGCAACTATGACGAATGACATTTTGTCATCTTTCTGGTTAAGCACAACTATCACAGAATTAGATTGGACCCCATTCTTTATCTCGTCGGCAACAGACCTGAGGGTTTTTTCGTCAATATTGTCAATCTTCTGTACTATAAGTTTGAAATTTTTTATGGTATATTCTGCACGCTCTGCTTTTTTGCCTGATAAAATCTGCCTCTGTAAATTTTCTGCTTTCTTTTCCAGTTCTTTTTGTGATTTATTGAGCGTTTCAATGCGTTCCTTCAGGTCAGACCTGGACGATTTAGTCATTTCACACAATTCATTCAACATTTCTTCCGACCTGCGCACGTATTCCATCGCTGGTTTTCCTGCCAGCGCTTCTATCCTGCGTCCACCGCTGCCTATTGAAGACTCGCTTATAATCTTAAAATACCCGATTTCACCTGTATTTGATATGTGTGTCCCGCCACAGAGTTCAAGGCTGGACGCTGTTTTGGGCTCATTTTCAATTCCCCCTACCATAACAGTTCTGACTCTCTCGCCGTATTTTTCTCCGAACAATGCCATTGCACCGTATTCCCGTGCCTTATTTAGTTCAGTGTAAAATATTTTCACAGGCAGGCAGTCTAATATTTTACTATTAACTATATCTTCAATACGGTCTAACTGTCTCTTATCTAAAGCAGAGAAATGTGTAAAATCAAACCTTAACCTTTCAGGAGAAACCAATGACCCTGACTGTGCAGCATGTCCGCCGACAACTTCTCTCAATGCCTTATGCAGAAGATGTGTTACGGTATGGTGACGCATAATACTCTTTCTTTGTTCAATATCAATCTCTGCTGTTATTTTATCGCCGACAGAAAATTTATCTTTTGTTACTTTAACGCTGTGTATAAAAACCCCTTCAGGTGTTTTTTGTGTATCGGTTACTTCCGCACTTGCCTTTGAACTATAGATTCTGCCTTTATCTCCCGCCTGTCCGCCTGATTCAGCATAAAATGGCGTTTTATCAATTATTATTTCTGCGGTTTTATTCTCCCCTGTTGAATCTACAGATATTCCGTCAGAAACAATGCCTTTTATTGTAGATTCCGAACTGAATTTTTCATAGCCAACAAATTCTGTAGGCCCAAATTTATTATAAACATTTATATCTGCCACTTTGACTCCCCTCCAGGATGTTTTAGCAATTTCTTTTGCAGATTTTTGTGCTTCAATGAATTCTTCTTCATTATATGTAAGTTTGTGCTCTGCAAGAATTTCTTCTGTCAGTTCGGGTGGAAATCCATAAGTATTATGAAGATAAAAAACATCCTTGCCGGACAGTGTATTCTTCTTTGTTTTCTGGACTTTTTCAATCATTTCATTTAACATATTTATTCCGACATCAAGAGTTTCAATGAATTTTTCTTCCTCCAGTTTTGTTATCATGGCAATGTTTTCGCGCCTGATATACAAGTCACTGTATGTGCCTTTCATAATGCTGACAACCTTATTCGTCAATTTATAAAGAAAAGGTTCATTATAATCCAGTAGTTTAGCCTGTCTCACTGCCCGCCTTATTAATCTTCTGAGCACATAGCCCCTGCCTTCATTAGAGGGTAAAACCCCGTCGGATGTAAGAAATGTTATTGCCCGGACATGGTCTGAGATTATATTCAGTAATATATCGTTCTTTTTATTGCTGCCGTATTTACACTCAAAGGTTTTTTCTAACTCATTAATAATTGGCAGGAATAAATCCGTCTCAAAAACATTTTTCTTTTTATTTACTACGAGACTGAGCCGTTCAAGACCCATACCTGTATCAATATTTTTCCTGGGTAATGGCGTTAATTTACCCGAATTGTCTCTGTCAAACTGTGTAAAAACAAGGTTCCATATCTCCAGCCCTCTATCGCAATCGCAAACCGGACTGCAGTCTTTTTTACCACAGCCGGATTCTTCACCTGAATCAAATATAATCTCAGAACAGGGTCCGCAGGGCCCTGTTGGTCCCATACTCCAGAAATTTGTTTTTTCTGAAAGTTTATATATTTTCTTTTCAGGCACAATCTGTTTCCATAAATCATATGCTTCAGAGTCATCTTTATACACTGTCACGCACAATTTATTCTCCGGCAGTGACATATCTTTTGTAAGAAATTCCCACCCCCATTCTATCGCCTCTTTCTTAAAATAATCTCCAAAAGAAAAATTGCCTAACATTTCAAAAAAACTTAAATGCCGCGGTGTCCGTCCAATTTCATCTATATCGGACGTGCGGAAGCATTTCTGGCATGAAACCACCCTGGAGAGACCTTTATTTTCACCCAGGAAATATTTCTTGAACTGCACCATACCGGCAGAAGTAAAAAGCAGGGTGGGGTCACCTGAAGGCACAAGTGAATCTGAAGGGATAATTGTATGATTCTTTTTTTCAAAAAATCTTAAAAACTTCTCTCTTATGGGGTCAGGTCTTGACATTAGAGTTTATAAGTCTCCTGGCGTTTGACTGCATTGTTAAATAATCATTCCAGGTAAGATTTGCAAGTTTAAGTATTTTCCTTATATCTTTCTCAACGAGCAGATTTTTCAATGAATGTGCGTCGTTATCAAAAACCATTTTTACATTGTGCCGTTTCGCAAGTGTCGCAACATGTCTGTTGGTATCTCTGTGACCTTTGCGTGAAGTTATCTCAAGAAAAACATTTTTCTTACCTGCAAGGCAAACTTCTTCAGCAGATATTTTACCCGGATGTGCCAGTATGTCTGCTCCTGAGAGAATTCCTGCATGATTTGTGCCGGGTGGAACCTCTTCAGCGGTTGTTTCTCCATGGACAACAACTATCCTTGCACCAAGTTTACGTGCCATACTTACTGCCTTAGAAATAAGTTCCGGTGGAACATAAGTAATTTCTGCACCAGGGATTACAGTTATTTTGTAATATTTTGTCAGATATTTTGATACCTTTACAATCCTCGGGACAACAAAATCAATATTGGAAAAATCCACATGGTCACAGAGACCTATTGCAGTATATCCTCTGTATTTTGCCCTGCATACCAGTTCACTCGGTATCAATTCGCCATCAGAAAAAAAAGTATGGGTATGTAAATCTATCATTGGGTGTAGTTAGTTTCCTCCCTTGGAGTCCCCGTTTTTTCTCGTCCCCGTTTTTTCTTTAATGTCTGAAATGTCTTATCCCGGTAAATACCATAGTTATGTTGTTTTTATCGCAAACATCAATTGATTTCTCATCACCCAGCGAACCACCGGGCTGTATTATAGCTGTAACTTTAATCTTTACTGCTTCTTCAACGACATCAGGGAACGGGAAAAATGCATCAGAGGCAAGGACCAGCGGCGTTTCTGGCAATTTATCCGCCGGTATTTCATTCATTTTTGAGTGGGCAATTTTTATCGAATCTATCCTTGACATCTGACCCGCACCAATACCAACTGCCTGCGTCCCCCGGACAAGTATTATCGCATTTGATTTAACATTTTTGCCTACTTTCCATGCAAAGATTAAACTTTTTAATTCTTCTTCGGTAGGTTTTCGTTTAGTGGAAACTTTTAAATTGTCCTGTCCTACCAGTGTATCCCTATCCTGAACAAGCATACCCCTTGATATACTGCGGATGTCAATAATTTTCTCAGGTAATTTCTGGACAGGTAATTCAAGAAGCCGTAAATCCTTTTTGGCAGACAGTGTTTTCTTTGCCTCTTCCGTATATTCAGGCGCAATTATACACTCGGTAAAAAGTTTTACTATTTCTACTGCAGTGTCCTTATCAACTTCACGGTTAATTGCAATTATACCACCGAAAGCACTCACGGGGTCACACAGAAGTGCATTTTTGTATGCAGAAAGCACAGTATCTCCTAATGCAACACCGCAGGGGTTGTTGTGTTTAACAATTACACAGGCAGTAGTATCAAATTCATTTACCAGACTCCAGGCTGATTCTAAATCCAGGTAATTGTTATACGATAACTCCTTCCCATGCAGTTGTTTTGCATCCACCACTCCTTGAGTTTTATATTTTGTATCGGGGACTTCATAGAGAGCAGCTTTCTGGTGCGGGTTTTCACCATACCTTGTCTCACAAATTTTTCTCATACCAACTGTAAATGTTTCAGGAAATTTCTCCTGTGTAAAACAGCCGGATATCATGGAATCGTAATATGCTGTATGACGGAATGCTTTTGCAGCAAGTTTTCTTTTAAATTCAGGTGATATATCATTTTTTATTATATGTTCCAACACATCACCGTAATCTTTACTGTCACAAACAACTACTACCGACTCATGGTTTTTAGCTGCTGCGCGCAATAAAGCAACTCCGCCGATATCAATATTTTCAATAATGTCTTTTGATAACTGGATTTCTGAATCCTGTTTTAATTCCTTAGTTATGGTCTGTTCAAAAGGATAGAGATTTACAACAACAATATCTATGGTATTAATATTATGGTCTTTAAGTTCTTTTAGATGTTTGTCATTCCTCTGTGCCAGTATGCCGCCAAAAATTATCGGATGCAGGGTTTTCACCCTGCCGTCAAGTATCTCCTTGAAACCCGTAATACCGGAGATTTCCGTAACATTAATCTTGTTGTCTTTTAATGTTTTTGCTGTCCCGCCAGTAGAAATGATGCTAATACCGTTTTCTACCAGTCCCTTAGCCAGCTCAACAATTCCTGTTTTGTCCGATACACTTATTAACGCCTGTTTCATCCTGTCTCCCGCCTTTCTTAGAAATCTGAATCAATAAGCGAAGAATATCCACTGTTCCATTCTTTGAAAATTTTATTTATAGTACTTACGGGGTATCCCCGCCTTGCCAGATACCCGCCGACACTGCGGTATATTTTATCTAACGGAAGTCTTTTTCCCTTAAACTCTCCTTTAACCCGCTCAATTTTTTTATCAAATATTTTTCTTGCAGATAACATTTCATCTTCGGGGTTTTGTTTCATTTCCTCAACACACTCTTGAATCGTCTCTTCTTTGACGCCTTTTTCATATAATTCTCTCTTAATCAAATGCAATCCTCTTCCGGAGGCTAGTCTTTTAGAAATCCAGTTTAGCGTAAACTTTTTATCGTCAACCAATCCAAACTCTTTAAGTTTTTTTAAGATTTTATCTATAATATCGCTATTGTACTTCTTTTGTTTTAATTTTGCCGTAAGTTCTTTTTCTGTATAATCACGATACTTCAGTAAAAAAAACGTATAATTTAATGCTTGACGGTCTTTTTCCATAGTTCCTTCCCTTCACATTGTTGCTGTAATAATTCCAGGTGTGTACCAGCCCAGTAGATTCTTTTACATTTTGGACAGTGTGAAAATTCATCGTGGGTAGCATAAACGTATTCAGGAACTTTTCCTTTTATTTTCTGCTTATCTATTGTCTCAACGACTACATTACAAAACGTACATCTACTGAACAACCTGTTACTATCAAATTCAATCCCTGTTTCGTCTTTAATCTGTTTTAACTGGTCTAAAAAAAAATTACTTTTTATCAATAAAAACTGCCAGGCGCGTTTTCTGCTCAATACGTGGTCACGCGTCAATAATATCCTTTTTTCCTTCAAACTTTGATACAGTAGTCCAGTTCTGCTGACACCTGAATAATATTCAGCATCATACCCGAATATTCTTAACCACCTGGCAAGCCTGCCTAACATAAAATCAACTATGAATTTAGGCATTTGATAATTTTCAAGTAGCGTCGTCCCCTGTCGTTAATTCATCCATTAGTTCTTTTACTGAAACTATTTTGTTTACTCTGTAGGCATTTGCTCCTGTAAAAACAAACCCGTTTTCAAGGTCACCCTTGGCTGCATTCACCAACGCATCACTTATGCAATAAGGGGCTTTACTCGGAATACATCCCTTCAAACATAGAGAATTGCATCTAACCTTATATTCCCTGCGTTCTGCTTTTTCTAAAAACTTGTTTCTTACCGCTCTTCCCGGTAAATGTACCGGACTGTGGATAATCGCTATATCTTCCTTCTTTGCATTTATTATTGCCTGTTTGAACTCTGTCGCCACATCGCACTCATAAGTACATATAAAACGGGTGGCTATCTGGACACCATCCGCTCCTATGTCCAGCATCCTGATAATGTCCCTGTAATCGTAAATCCCTCCTGCTGCAATCACCGGTATCTTTTTACCTAATTTATTTTCATACTTTTTCACTACTTCTAAAACTGAAACCAGTATATCTTCTAATTTTGGCATTTTATCGGGTTCTAGTTCTTCAAATTTAAATCCTAAATGTCCTCCTGCAAGAGGACCTTCCACAACGATGGCATCCGGAATATAGTTATGTTTTGTCGTCCAGACCTTACACATAATCTCAGCAGCTCTTCCAGAAGAGATTATGGGAGATATTTTCGTTTTAAAACCTTTAACTAACTTTGGAAGACTTAAAGGCAGGCCGGCTCCGGAAAAAATAATATCAATACCTTCTTCTGCAGATGCTATAACCGAATCATTGTAACCTGTCAATGCACACATTATATTGACTCCTATAGCACCTTTTCCTTTACTTAACATTTTAGCCCTTCTTATTTCTTCCCTGAGAGTGGCTATTTCAGCCTTCTTGTATTCCTCGGTACTCTTAAAACCCTTTACACCGCCAATCACTGCACTTGAAATAACGCCCAACCCACCCTCGTTTGCGACAGCACTCGCCAACCTTGACATGGAGACTCTGACTCCCATACCGCCCTGCACAATCGGAGGATTTATTCTTAAATCGCCAATTACTAAATCAGGTAATTTTTTTCTTTCCATATCCTTTCTAATTACTCTTTTTCTCTTACAAATTCTTTTATACAATTCAGAAATTCATGAACTGTGAATGAGTCTTTTTGCAAATGTTCATATACTCTTTCGTGATCAAGATACAGGTATTCATGTACTAATACGTTACGAAATTTTGCTAACTCTATAAGTTTTTCTGATAAATCTTTTGGAATTATCTGATTATCACACAATATTCGTGGTATATCAGAATATTTTTCAGGTTTTCTAAAACCAAACTCACTAATAACCATTTCACCAATACTTAAATAAGTTTCCAAAACTAAATGTAATTTTCTTTCAGCTAAATCGTATACTTTCCAATTACGTAAAAACTCCTGTTTATCAGATTTCTGTAGTTCTGCAATCTGGTTGAGATAAAGTTCTAAATCTCTTATATATTTTGCTAACTTTTCTTTATCTACCATAAAGAGTTTCCTTTGTATACTTCTCTATATATGGTTTGAAATCAAGATATCTCATTACCGCTTTTACTTCGTAATCGATTCTTCTGCTTTCATCTATAGAAAAAATCACTTTGCCATTTTTTATAATCCTGTGTTCAATAAGTGGATATGCATCATTGAGAATGACTATATCTATTTCATCTTTATCTAAAAGAGATGACAATTCAGCCATAATTTTTAATTTTTTATCAAACATTACAGAACTTGTTAATTTATCGTCGAAATAAACAGCTATATCAATATCACTTATTTTACCAACTTTTCCTTCAACACAAGAACCAAAAAGATATGCAAAAATTACGCTCTTCTCTAAAAAAATTTTACCAATTTTATCCAGATTTTTTTCTAATTTTTTCATTGCGAAATTATTCTAACATATTTTTGATAGAAAATCAATTTTCCATCGGTGAGAAATTTGTTGGCAGGCAACTTCCATAGAATGAATTCTTTTATGTTCTATATTGATATTTCATATATATCTTTAGATAATAGACGTCTTGTAATAGTTAAATTTCTACCTTTTCTCTGGCTGGCCATAAATATTATGATACCTGTAATACCACTTTTTTATTTCTTTTTCAGGCAATACCTTAGGTTTACCGCGCAACAAAGCAAAATGATATGTTTTTGCTATCTCTTCAATTCTTACTGCTGATTTCAATGCTTTTGTAGCGGATTCACCAAAACAAAAGACACCATGATTTCTAAGTAATATAGCAGGTAATATTTTAGTTCTTTTCAAAATCCATTTTGGCCTTTTACTATAATCATTCAATGCTCTCACGAGAGTTTTTCCCACCTCTTCAAGTGGTAAAGGCGGCGCATATCCGGCGACAGGTATAGTTTCACCAAACTGGTCAGCATGAGAAGTCATATATACAGGCAGGGGCTGGTTCAAAATAGCAAAACTTGTCGCATAGGGTGAATGTGTATGCACAATGCCAAAAATATCTTTTCTATTCCGATAGACAACTAAATGCGACAGAGTATCAACCGAAGGTTTTAACTTACCCTCTATAACTTTCCCTGACAGATTTACTATAACCATATTTTCCACTGACAGTTCTTCAAACTTTACTCCACTCGGTTTAATAACCACATAATCTGTTTTTGTATCTCTTCCGCTGACATTGCCATTTGTCAGAGTAACAAGATTATTTTTTGGTAATTCCATGTTCATCTCATACACTTCTTTACGAAGGTCTTTTAATAACATTCTGGCATTCTCCTTATAAATGATTTCTTAATATTTCAGACTGTGTCGTAATCCCATTGGAATCCCGAACTTGAGTTGGAATCCCGAACTTGTTCGGGTAGTACTATCAAGTTTTGTCATGTTTTGATTTATTTTGTTATTTTTTAGCCCCAATAAATTCGATAATCCTGCGGACAAGTTGGGTAATCCGGTTACGACACAGTCTGATTTGTTAAAAGAAAGTCACTACTTTTAAATCTACTTTTTAAGTATCGATTTCCAATGACATTATGAGAAGTCAAATAACTGTAATAACTGCGCCTCGTCCTCGATTATTTATAGGTCGTTTTTTTTGAGTTCAATAATTTTTAGCAGTAACCACATCGCTGGGCATGATTTTGCCGTTCGGAGATCTTCTCCATGACGTAAGCCCCATCTTATCTTTCTTGATACTAACACGGCTTTGAATAATTTCCGCTGCTGTTTTTCCGGTGATGGCAAAATGAAGTTTTTTAGAATTTCTGTCGCCCATTGCCTAAATTGGGTACCGCGTTCGGAATTGACCCGATAACCAACGGCAATAATGGCTTCCAATGAATAAAAGGAAGTGTTTCTTTTGACTTCTCTTTCCCCTTCTTTTTGAACTTGTAAGAAATCCTTACAAGTTGCCGTTTGGTCAGACTCACCCTCTGTATAGATGTTTTTGAGATGCTGGGTTATGTTTTGAACCGTTGTATCAAAAAGCTCTGCCATTTTCTTTTGGGTAAGCCAGATGTTTTCTTCGGCATACAATACCTCAATGTTTACCGAGCCGTCCGGTGATTGATAAAAAGCGATTTGGTTATCCGGTAGTTTTTTCATAAGTTTATACCTCAATCTCGCCGCTCAGTAGCAGTGATAATAAATCCCTCCTTAAAATTTACCACGGAGATACGAAAAGACGGGGATACTGGATTAAAATTTAGCTTCCATAACAAAAACTCAAAATTGTAAAGATTAACTGGCCAATCTTCAACGGACAATACAAATATAATTTCTTCAATTTAATGGGATGTGTCCCTGATTTTCAACAGGTCTTTCATAACATTGAATAGATTATATGAACTACCTCTTGTCCCAAATATGTCATGTAGCTGTCTGTAGAGTGTGAATAATTCTTCGTATGTTTTTCTATTTTTCTGATTCGGACGATATACAGTATCTTTAAGACCGCACATAGCAGATTGGGCGGATTCAACAGTTTCATAACCACCCATTGACTTACCGGCTGCCACAGCACCGAATATCGCTGCACCTAATGCACAAGTTTGAGCAGAACGGGAAATTTTCATCGGACGTCCAAGAATGTCGGCATATATCTGCATCAGCAGTCTATTTTTTTCAGCTATACCACCGCAGTTGACTATTTCCTCTACTTTCACACCATATTCTTCAAACCTGTTAATTATTACTTTGGCACCAAAAGCAGTTGCCTCTATTAATGCACGATAAATCTCTTCGGGTGTCGTATGCAAGGTCTGACCAAGAATCAGTCCAGTTAATTTTGCATCAACAAGTATTGTCCTATTCCCATTGTTCCAATCTAAAGCTAAAAGACCGCTTTCACCCGGTCTTAATTTTGACATTTTTTGAGACAGTAGTCTGTGAACATCTACTTTATATTCCTTGGGTATGAAATTTTTAGTAAACCAGTTGAATATATCACCTACTGCCGATTGCCCTGCTTCAAGACCAAAATATCCGGGAAGAATTGAACCGTCAACTATGCCGCACAATCCGGGGATGTCTGATAACCGTTCTTTGTTCGGCACCACCATCATATCACAGGTTGAAGTACCCAATATTTTCACAAGAACGCCCGGTTTAATACCAGCACCTACAGCTCCCATATGTGCGTCAAAAGCACCTACGCTTATAGCCACATCCTCTCTCAGTCCGAATTTCTTTGCATTCTCCGGAGAAATCTTTCCTGCCTGAACATCAGCAGAGTAGGCTTTGGTGTAAAGATTGTCTCTCAATTCAGCAAGTCGTGGGTCAAGTTCAGATAGGAATTCTTTGCTCGGCAGCCCACCCCATTGCGGGTTGTACATTGCCTTATGTCCTGCTGCACAAACACTTCTTTTTAGTTCAGCAGGAGATTGTTTACCCGTCAATAACCCTGGAATAAAATCGGCTAACTCAACCCAGCTATATGCAGATTCAAAAACCTTTGAATCTGTCCTCAAGCAGTGAAGGATTTTAGAGAAAAACCACTCTGACGAATAAACCCCGCCGCATTTTGCAAGGTAAGGTTCATTTCGCTTCTTTGCAAGTTCAGTTATCTCTTCTGCTTCTTCATAACCTGTATGGTCTTTCCAGAGCCATGCCATTGCATTTGGATTGTTTCTGAATTCTTTTCTGAAAGACAGCGGTTGCCCTTTTTCATCTACGGGTATAGGAGTACTGCCAGTTGTATCCACGCCTATACCAATAATCTCTCCAGGACTGAAATTTTTTATCTTTTTCTTAGTTTGATTTATAACCTGTTTTATACATATCTCCATACTCTCAACATAGTCTTGAGGGTCCTGTCTTGCAAGGTTATGGTTCTTTCTGTCAAGGATTATCCCGTCCACACCTCTTTTATAGTTATGGACATAAGTGGTTACTTCCCTGCCATTGTTTGTATTTACAAGCAATGCCCTTACCGAATTGGTCCCGTAATCAAGCCCTAAAGAATATTTCTGTGCCATACTCTCTCCTAATCCCCTTTATCTTCCCCCTTTAGAAAAGGGGGATTGAGGGGGATTTTTTTATAATCTCAAGGAATTCTTCTTCGGAAATAATTTTTATATTTAATTTTTTAGCTTTAGTCAATTTTGAACCGGGGTTTTCACCTGCAACAACAAAATCAGTGTTTTTTGATACGTTTGAAGTTGCGTCACCGCCAAGTTCATGAACGAGTTTTTCCGCATCACTGCGTGTCATTGATTTGAGTTCACCCGTAAACACTATCTTCCTGTCAGTTAAAGATGATGATTTCTTTTCCTTAACCTCTTCTTCCATATTAAGTCCGGATTGTTTAAGCCTCTTGATAAGTTTATCCGTCTCTTCCTGATTGAAGAAATTCACTATGGATTCAGCCATAACAGGCCCAATTTCAGGAATTGAGGTTAAATCTTCAATTGATGCTTTGGTCAGGTTATCAATCGTACCGAATTTCTCAGCTAATACAGACGATGCCTTTTCGCCTACATGTCGGATACCAAATGCATACAACAACCTGCTCAGGGAGCGTTTTTTACTTTCATTGATAGATTTAATTAAATTCTCGATTTTCTTATCCTTAAAAAGTTCCAGTTTTGCCAAATCATTTTCTTTTAATGAATAAATATCGGCAAAATCTTTGACCATTTTCTTTTCAACAAGCTGTTCAACAACTGCATCACCAAGGCCCTCTATATCCATCGCTTCTCTTTTTGCAAAATGTAATAAGGAACGGGCAATCTGTGCGGGGCAGGAAGGATTCGGACACCTGTAGGCAACCTCTTCTTCCTTCTCCTTAACAATGACACTGTTACATTCAGGACATCTCTCCGGCAATTTGAATATTTTTTCATTACCTGTCCTTTTAGTTTTTACTACCATAACGACTTTGGGGATTACTTCTCCTGCACGTTCAATCAATACCGTATCACCAATCCGGACATCAAGCCGTTTTATTTCATCAAAATTATGTAAGGTTGACCTTGAGATTAGGACACCGCCGCATTCTACAGGTTCAAGTTCGGCAACAGGCGTAAGTATTCCGGTGCGTCCTACCTGGACAACTATATTTTTTAGTGTCGTTGTTGCCTGGATTGCTGAAAATTTGTATGCTATCGCCCATCTCGGACTCTTCATTGTCCAACCTAATTTTTTCTGCTGGGCAATGGAATTAATTTTTATAACCATACCGTCAATGGCATACGGCAGAGCATCCCGTTCCTTTTCATATTTTTTGCAGTAATCTATAGTTTCGTCTATACTCTTGCAAACCTTAGTATTATCAATTGTCCGCAAGTTATAACTCTTACAAATCCGGAGAAACTCCCACTCGGAATCAAATACTTTTTTACCTTCAATTACACCATAGGAATGAACAAAAAAATTCAAGGGTCTCTGTGCAGTAACCAGAGGGTTCTTCTGGCGGAGCGAACCTGCAGAGGCATTCCTGGGGTTAGCAAACAATGCGCCTCCCCGTTGTTTTATTTTTTCATTAAATTCTTTAAACTCTTTCTTAGTTATGTACACTTCGCCCCGGACCTCAAAGAGATTCGGAATATCGGTACTTTCGGAAACCTTAGTTAGTGTGAGTGGCATGGACCTTATGGTTTTCACATTAGGGGTTATGTCTTCCCCCGTTTCACCGTCACCGCGCGTCGCACCAAGAATAAATTTGCCTTTTTCATATCTTAACGCACAACTTACACCGTCAATTTTTGGCTCCACGATATATTCTTTTTTTTCATTACCGAGTATCTTATTGGCGCGCTTGTCCCACTCCCTGATTTCTTCCTCTGAGTAAGTATTGGTAAGCGACAGCATCGGTGTGGCGTGTTTTACCGGTGCAAATTCATTTGTCCTCTGCCCGATTATCCTCTGTGTCGGTGAATCTTCGGTAACGGACTCCGGATATTTTTTTTCATATTCTTCAAGTTTCTTGATTAATCCGTCATATTCAGTATCGGATATTTCCGGCTGATTCATTACGTAGTACATATAGTCATGGTGCCTGATTTCTTCCCGTAAAGTATGGGGACGGTTCTGATTCTTATGTGAATTCTTTTCTTTGGGTTGTCCGCTGTGCGACCATACTGACTTTAACTTTTTCCCTTTCATTCTAAGTATCAGAACCGTCCCCATACTTTGAAAATTTCTTTAATGCATCAATTGCGCGCATCCTTACACCGGCAGGAACTGCTTTCTTTGACATGATACTAAATATAGACTTTTTATACCGGGCAAATTTGATTAATACAGGCATACCTTTCCTCTCGCCGATTTTACCCAAAGCGATACAAATCTCTTCCTGTAGATTTGGGTTTTGTATCTTACTGAGTCTGATTAATTCATCCACAGATTCATTGCTTTTAAGTTCACCGAGTATCCTTACTACATCAATGACAACGTCCTTGTCATTAAGTTTTGAGATAAGCAATTTTTTAGATTCCGAGGCTTTCTCTCCTTCTCCTTCGGAGAAGGATCTCATTGCTATGACACAGATATACTTTAACAAGGCCCTCTTTATCTGTGAATCGGGATATTCCAACAGCAGTGAAACTTTATCCATTAAATCGTATTCACTGAATTCATCAAAAACATCCACTGCTCTTTTCAGCGTGCTCGTGGAAATCGTTAAATCTAAACTTTCAACAAATCTTCTGACAGCTTTCTCGCCAATATTCTTTAAAGTCCTTGCGGAATTTTTCCTTATACGATAGTCCTCCGTTTCCTTTATTATCTGTATAAGGATGTCACTTGCAGAATCTCCTAACATAATAATAATTTTCATTGCCTGTAGCTGTCTTCTCTCGTCATTGGATTTCATATCAGATACGAATACGCCACTAAACTCACCCGCGAGTTTCACTAAGGTTTCATTTATAATTTCTCTTCTTTCTTTATCAGGTTCAACGTCAGGAGAAACATGCTGCTTTAAAAGTGACAAAATCATAACTGATTCATCGTATCTATTTTCCAGTATCAACCTGAACGCATGTCTGCCGAGCAAATCAATTACGCGCCTGTAAATATCTGCATCCGTCTCTTTTTCAACTGCTTCCAAAAAATATTTTTCCAGGGATTTAAACATCCCTTCTTTTTTGAATTTTTCAAATACCTCGGAAATCTGAACGAGCACCTTCATAGTATCGCTTTTTACCTTCAGTGAAGGATGTTTAAGATTTTCTACCATCTTGTTAGTAAGTTTCTCTGCCATTTCAGTAAGTTCTGACTGGCATAATTTTTCTACCATACCAGGCAGACTATCTCTTACTGACGGGTCTAACAATTCAGAACTATCCTTCTCAAGTAATTTGTCTACCTGGAAAATCAATGTTGACTCTTCCTTGCGAACCCAGGCAGGTGTTGCTTCCAACACCCCGACTCGCAGTAACTCTTCATAAAATCTGAACGGTATGTTCTTTGCTGCAGGAGAAGTCAGGATTTTTCCAAAAAAACTTCTCAGGTCAGCCAGGTGTTCCACAGCATCAAATTCAGACGAGGAACTTTTCTTTATGTCTTCATACCACACAAGAATATCATTAAATATTTCCCTGATTTTCTCCTGGGGCAAACTTGAGATGACCGTTTCTCTAAGACCGGATTCTTCAATCTTTGAAGGCAATGGTCTATCAAAAAAATACCGTATTTCTTCAGGTTTAAGTGAAGCAATTTTTTCTGACAGGACTTTAATCATGTCTTTTTTTGTCCCCGCATCTTTAATTTCGTCAATTGTATCATAAATTTCTCTCAAGGATGTCATGAATTCTGCCGGGTCAGTTTTTAGATGACTGACCTGTGAAGATGCTTTCTGGACAATTTCCTCGTTACCTTTTAGCACAACATACTTCAACTGGTTTACGGTTATATTTTTTACTCCCTCACTCTTAAGAAAATCAATAATTTTAACATCTTCTTTCGCCTTTTCCTTACGGGTACTCAGGTATTCCAAAAAAATTGATAATTCATTTAATTCCATTCCCTTTTTGAATATAACACCATTTATTTCTCTGCTGCTTAATACGGACAAAACAAAACTATCTGTTAAAGACTTTACTTCCTGACCGTTGATTAACATTTTGTGCTGAATTCCACCTATGGTAAGTGAATTGTTTGATTCAAGATATTCAGTTAATGTGGAATAAAGATGGTTTAATATACCTGCTATATGTTGACTTGCGGGAGGATAAATCCTGTAGTTATTTATGCTGACGCGCAATAATTTTATTATTTCCGTGATTTTCTCTACGTCCATCAACTTCTGACACCTTTTATTTTGTCTAATACTCCGTTTACAAATCCACCTGAATCACTGGTAGAATACTTTTTGGCAATCTCAATGGCTTCGTTTATTATCACATTTACCGGCGTATCCGGAGTTTTTAGAAGTTCAAACGTTCCTATTCGTAATATATTTCTATCAACGATGCTCAGCCTTGTAAGTTCCCAATTTTCAACATACTTTGTTATAATTTCATCAATCTCTGTCTTGTTCTTTATCGTTCCTTCCAGAAGCAATTCTACAAAATCTATAAATTCCTGACTGAATTTATTTTCTCTTGTTATTGCCGAAAAAGACTCATCGGGGTTTAAACCGGCGACATCCATTAGATACAATATTTTTAATGTTGTTTCCCGAGACTGTCGTCGTAAACCCATTTTTATTTGAGTTCGGTCAGCAAATTAGCCATTTCAATGGCTGACTCTGCTGCCTGGGAACCTTTATTTCCTGCCTTTGTACCGGCACGTTCTATAGCCTGTTCAAGATTATCAGTGGTCAGGACCCCAAAACTTACCGGGACTTCTGTTTCTAAGGAAGTCAGTGCAATTCCTTTAGTTACTTCGCTGGCAATGTATTCATAATGAGGAGTGTCGCCCTGGATTATTGCCGAAAGACATATTACAGCATCATATCTTTTGCTCCTGGCAAGTTTTTTTGCAATTAACGGGATTTCAAATGAACCCGGGACCCAAGCCACATCAATGTCTTTCTCATCAGCGTCATGCCGCAGGAGTGTATCAATTGCTCCGTCTAAAAGTTTGTGCGTAATGAATTCATTAAATCTTGATACAACAATCCCGAACTTTTTGCCTTTTGCTAACATCTTTCCCTGGTATGTCTTTACCATAAGTTTCCTCCTTTGGTTTGGGGTCAGGTCTTCCCAAGGGGACCTCTCGGCAACACTTCAACAAAATCTTTGGAATATTAGAAGCGTCCCCATTTTTTTCTTAAATTAGATGACCCAGTTTATTCCTCTTTGTATTCAGATACCTCTCGGCAATTTCTGTCTCAGGTTGGACAACAACGGGAATCCGTTCCGTGACTTTAAGTTTATAGCCTTCCAATCCGGCAATCTTGCGGGGGTTATTTGTCAAAAGTCTTATTGTTGAGAGACCTAAATCTACAAGTATCTGGGCGCCAATACCATAATCTCTTAAATCAGGTTTAAAACCAAGTTTGACATTTGCCTCAACTGTATCATATCCTTTTTCCTGAAGTCCATATGCTTTTATCTTGTTAATTAAACCAATCCCCCGACCTTCCTGGTGCATATATAGAAGTACGCCACAACCTTTCCTTTCTATCATTACAAGTGATTGTTCAAGCTGTTCACCGCAGTCACACCGCAAGGAACGAAAAGTATCTCCCGTCAGGCACGATGAATGAACCCGCACCAGAACATTTTCCCTGCCTGCCACACTGCCTTTTACAATTGCAATATGATGTTCTTTTTTTATTGTATCTTCATATAAATACAACTCAAAATTACCATATTTTGTCGGCAGGCTGACGTTACATATTCTTTTTATAAGTCTTTCTGTCTTCCGTCTGTATTCAATAATCTGGGATATAGTAATAATTTTCAAATTATGTTTTCTGGCAAAGGACTCAAGTTGAGGCAAACGTGCCATAGTCCCATCTTCGTTCATTATCTCGCAAATCACTCCTGCTGGGTAAAGGTTAGCAAGTTTTGCCAGGTCAACTGAGCCCTCCGTATGTCCTGCGCGAATTAACACCCCTCCTTCACGATACCTCAATGGAAATATGTGCCCTGGCCGTATTAAATCTTCGGGTTTAGATTTGAGGTTTATCATTGTCTTTATAGTGCGGGCGCGGTCCTGAGCTGAAATACCTGTCGTTATACCATGTCCTGCATCGACAGAAACAGTAAATGCGGCTTCTCGCACTTCAACACCATTTTTCACCATTGAACCTATTTTTAATCTATCCAGCTGTCTACCTTCAATAGCTAAACATATCAATCCACGGCCGTATTTTGCCATAAAATTAATTTTTTCAGGAGTCACCTTTTGTGCTGCTATTACGACGTCACCTTCATTTTCCCGGCCAGGGTCATCCACAACAATTATCATTTTACCCTTTTTAATATCTCTTAACACTTCTTCTACGGTTGCAAATTTTACCATAAAAATCCGTTATTCCTTAAAAAATCAGTTGTTATTTCTCTTTTCTCCTGCTCTTTTGACCTATCCTTCTCGGCTTTTTCCGCATATTTTGCCATTATGTCAGGTTCAATATTTACAACATCACCGGATTTTTTAAATCCCAGCGTGGTGTTCTTAAATGTAAGAGGAACTACTGAAACTGAAAATTCCCCGGCAGATACGGGTGATCTCCCATTGTGTCTCATATCAACAACAGTAAGACTGACTCCGTCCAGAGCGATTGACCCTTTAGTAACAACATATCTTATAATTTCCCCGGGAGCAGAAAAAGAATAAATTTTGTTTTTCCCATCAGTTTTAATTGATAAAATCTTCCCGGTACATTCAATATGCCCTGTAACAATATGCCCGCCTAACCTGTCAGATGGAGTCATAGCTCTTTCAAGATTAACCTTTTCGTTTTTCTTAAGTTTACCTAAATTTGTACGGTTAAGCGTCTCTGAAGATATGTCAAAAGTCAACAGTGAAAAGATATTATTCAATTTTGAACGGTCAGCAACCGTAAGACAGGCGCCGTTTACGGCTAAACTATCACTGACTTTTATACCGGGCAGGTTTGTCTTTATATTTAGTTGTGCCCTGCCGGTATTCTGTACAATTCCTAAATCTTCAATTATTCCTGTAAACATTCTCTCTCAATTCTGTAGCGTCTATATACTTTTCTTTTGTTGATTTCTAAATTTCGTAGCTTTCTCTTTAATTAGATTTATTCTTTCTTCTGCACTCATATTCTTAGTTGCTTCATAACTTTTAAGCATGTTCTCATGTATCTCTCTCATCATTGGATCGCTCTTAAATTCTAGTGCTGGATTTACTTTTTCTTTCAATTTAGACATATTCCCCTCCACCCAATTCTAACGGGCTTTCTATTTCAATTTCTCTATATCCTTGTAATAAGTTTATTGCCTTTACTTTCCTTTTAGTCTCATGATTTACTAGATGAACAAAATTCCAACTGACCACTAACTCTATTCCATTAAGTGTCGCTATAGCTAAATGCACAGCATCATCAGGGTATTCCTCTGGTATTACTTCATTGTCTATATAAACTCGGGCTAAGTTTTCTGCTTCTTGAGTGAGTTCCAAACTCTTTATGTCTTCCACTAATTCTAATAATTCTTGTCGTCTCTTTATATCTTTTGTATCTCCCAACTCAGATTCTACTACTTCTGAAATGTATACCTCATATTTATTGAACAGGACTTCTTTCCACCATTTTTGAGTTATTTTTTGTCGATTTTTTTCACGATCGTCAAAATAAGCACTGGGAACACTTGCATCTAAATAGATTTTTTCCTTCATTTTTTTTAGCGTGACCCGAATTCGGGTCAATTATGGGAGTTTGGGGAGTTTATTCTTGTCCAGCAACTTTTCTATCCTGGGAGCAACTTCTTCTTTTATTTTCTCTTCTTTTTTCTTTTTTTCCTGTTCAATAAAACCATCAATCCGTAGTTTCAGGTCGTCAATGTTTTTATTAACATTCTCCCTTTGACTCTCAAGAGCACTACGCTGTGTACTGACTAATTTTGTTATATTTTCTTTTTTTGAGGAATATTCATCAATAAATTTTTGTCTTTTTTCACCTGTCATTTTTTCCAGTTCAGATTTGATTTGTTTCTGAACCTCGCTGATTTTTTCGCCATACATTGCCCTTAACCTGTTAAGTATCACGTCGTCTATGTTTGAATCAATTTCTGTCTTGAGTTCATCCGTTTTACCGTATAACCTTGCATCCAACGTGATATTCTTTAAATCCTGGACTATTTTTTCAATGATTTCATTTGAAGCGCTGCTTTCCTTCTGTGAAGCGATCTGCGAGGCAAACTTTATTTTAGTCATATTCAAATTCATTTTAGAATCAACATAGTCATCTTTTAAGGTAAAATAGAAGTTAAATTGTAAACTGCCCTTTTCAATTTTTGGCAGGTATCCGACACCTGTTATGTCAAATTCACTCACATCAAGATTCTTTATTTCCAGAGAGATTATGTCTTCCGGTATTTCCTGTGTTCTGTCAAACCTGCATTTCAGCAAATAGGACTTATCTAATTTTTTACCGTTTATATTTATAGTCGCAGGTAGGTTGCGAACTTTCTGGTCAGAACTTATTTCACGCACTTCGCCTTCAACTGATACCGCTCTGCTATTATCCTTTCCCTCGCCACCGGTAGTTCCTGAAACATATATCTTCTCTATCAGTAACCCGGGGAGAACATTTTTCTTGTGAAATACCACGTCTGTCCCTTTTGAACGGGGAAATTCGGTTTTTTTCGCAGCTTTCTTGGTGGGTGGCATATACTTTCTTGCCAGGTGAATGTAATTCATTACATTATCCACTCTATTCAGCCAGGCCCGTCCGAAAATTACCTCGGCAGCACTACCTTTTTTTAATTCGGGTAATTTTATTCTTGAAAGCACTCCTTCATAATCCTTTTTAAATACCTCCTCCAGCTCGTTTATCACTTTTTGCTGCTCTGCAAAATCCGTCCTGATAGAATTCTGCAAAACGTTGAGGTTATTGACGGTCTCTTCTAATTGCACTCTTTTCTCATTCAGTCCCGGCAGTTCCTGTTGTGCTTTCTGGGCGGATTCCATACTCTGGAGTTTAAGGGACGAAATTTTATCTGCTATTTCACCGGCCTCCTTTATCTGCTGATTTATATTCATCTGTTGTATCTGGTTTTCATAATTTTCATACTTTCCATTGTAGTCCTTTTGCATTTGTTCTATCACTTTTGTCGTCTGAATATCAGTTTCTCCCACTATCTTTTTTATATCCAGGGAGGCAATTTCTTTTTTGGTGGATTCTATGTCTTTGGCAAGTGGTAAAGTTTTTAATCCCGATTCAGTTTTTTCTTTTATCCCCGCCAGAAACCTGGAAGTTATGCTGTTTTTATCTTCCTTTGATTTAACCTTTTCAATTTTTTTAACTTTCTTTTCTGGTAAAGCACCTGAGGTTTTCCTTTGGGTCCCCCACATCAGGTTAGACAGAGACATCTCGTCAATGACAATCTTTTTGGACAATATCGGTAAAAACCTCATTCTGAAACTGATTTGCCCTATCTCAACTAAATTCTTCCAGGGGTTATTCTTACTTGCAACCCGCAGGTGTGCAATCTTTATAGACATCTTAGGGACGTTCAATTTCAAATCGTCTATCTCCACTTTTGCAGAAAAACACATTTGTCCGATTGATATTACGATATTTTTTACAATAGGGCTGAGGAAAAACTGGCAGAACACAAATATAAGAGCAATAATAACAACTGATGGTATGAATATTTTCCAGCGCATAGATTACCCCGCACCCTTGATGTCGGCGCTATCGCTTTCCTTTATATTTTTTTGTTTTTTCACGAACAAGAAGTTCTTTCTGTTCAAAACAAAGATGTATTTTGCTATTTAAATAGTTGTTTATTCTTCGGTTTGCTAATTCAACATATTCCGGTTTATTATCGTAGCCAACATAATGTCTTCCATCCTTCAATGCTGATAAACAAGTTGTACCGCTTCCACAGAAAGGATCTAAAATAACATCATCTTTAAAACTATATAACTGAATAAATCTATGAGGTAATTCTTCTGGAAATGGTGCAGGATGTCCAATGCTTTTTGCAGATACGGCAGGAAATGTCCATACACTTTTGGTCCATTCTAAAAATTCTTCTTTTTTTATAGTATTCCTTTTTTGGTTAAACTCTCGTGTAAAAGAATCCTTAGAAAAAATTAATATATATTCATGAATATCTCGTAAAACAGGATTTTTAGCAGACAACCAACTTCCCCAGGCTGTAGAAGAACTTGCACTAGAAGCCTTATTCCAGATTATTTCGCCTCTCATCAAATAACCGATTTCAAGCATATCCTCTATTATATAACTATGGATGGGGATATATGGTTTTCTTCCCAAATTTGCAATATTAACGCATGCCCTTCCTCCGGTAACTAATTTTTTATAAGTCTCTTTGAAAACAGTTTTCAATAATTCCCTGTATTCTTTTAATGATAAATTATTGTCATATTCTTTTGTCACATTATATGGTGGGGAGGTAATCATGAGATGTATGCTATAATCCGGAATTTCGTTCATGATTTCACTAGTAGTACAATATATTTTATCCAAACGCCCTTCGGGAATTGGATTTTCAGTGAAGGATATTTTCTCAGAGTGCTTAAAATTATCATATAATCTACTACTATAGAACTTTGAAGAATCATGATTTATTCTTCCAGGAGTCCCAAAGGAACTTGTTTGTGTACCGCCGTGTCTAACCATTTTACTCCCTTATTAGTTTCAGAAACATTTCGGCTTTTTTCTCGTAAGTAGATTCTTTATTTGCTATTTCAATTATACGACCTAATTCTTTTCTGTTTTTCATGCTTGAAAAGAAATCTTGTTTTTCACTTAGAATGGTTGTAAAAGAATCGGTAAGTTCCTTGATATTATCAAACCTATAAAAACCTCTTTTAGTTGTCTCCTTAATGTTTTTTTCGTTATCGTCTAAAGGATTTGGATTAACTGACCAAAAACCTTGTATAATACCGGAAATTTTCAATTGGTCAACTTTTGCATAGTAACTATCAGTTATAGGAGTATTTCCCATTATAATGATTGGTATTTTTGCGGCTTTGAAACTTGATACTCTTATATTTATACTTTTGCCAATAGCTTTTAACATTGTATCTGATCTCAATAAACCAGGATTTCCGGTATGTTTTTTGTAATCACCAATACAATTTAATACGTTCCCTTTCTTGAATCCCCAATTCCAGACAATACTCATTTTTACTTCAATTATAGCTACAATATCTTCCGGTTTTTGGGTGATGTTTTTATTCCTTGATATAGCAACATCGGCAGGAGACATTTTCGTTAAGGCAATTTCTTCACAAATGGCTCCAGGAACTGCGAATAATTCTTTTTCTTTAATAACTGTCTGTAAAAGATCTGCTGTCCATTTTTCAGTGAATTTCCCAATCAGTGAATTTCTGCTTTGAAGTGTACTTTTTTCTCCTTCGTATCCTTTTGGCCAATACGCCAGATATTTATTATCATCAGTTGTATAGAATAGTTGTTCCGGGCTACAGAATTTGATCGCTTCACTGAAGAATCTTTTTTCAACTTCTTTATTCCAAAGTTTATCCATACCTAAAACACAAAGATATCCAAAAGTGCAGAGTTCACCCTTTGAACCTTGAATAAATTTTATATATATTTGATAACTTAAACAATTTCACTATCTTAAGGTTTTCTACTTTCTTCCGGACATTTGCACGATAAAAAACTATAAATTTCTGGCAGAAGATAAAAACAGGAATAGTTAGTATCAATGAAATTACAAAACTCCCTAAAACAACGGTATTGTAAAATTTCGTGAACGGAATGATTGAGGTGTTGTATAAATTTGTCCAGAAAGGATTCAGTGAATCTATTTTAACCAGCAACCAATAACCGATTGCATGTGACAACGGGTCAACTAAATATCCTATAATTTTCCATATCGCTATAGACAGAAACGCTGTGGCAACGTGCACCTGCAGGAAATATATTAACACAAGGAACACTAAACTATGAAGTGTGAAGTATGGATTCAAACCGATAAACAGTCCTAAAACGACTGCTCCTGAAATTTGTTTCGGCGAGATATTTGAACTTAAAACTCTAATTATTGATTTTATGAATTTAAACCAAATCATTGCAGTTGCCCATGAACTAATACATCTGAACCCAATCGTTTAATTTCTGTGAATTTAAAATTTATTGCCTGAGAAATTCTATCTATCCCCTCACCTTCAACAGGTGTCTTTGCTGCCCGTCCGCCTATGATTTTGGGGGCAATGAAAAACATAACTTCATCAACGACACCATCTTCTAATGCAAGTGCGTTTGTTTCTCCGCCTCCTTCAACCAGTACAGACGCAATATTGTCCTTTGCTAACTCATACATAATTTGCTTGAAGTTAATTCTACCATTTTTTGTTAAAAATTTCAAGAGTCTTACTCCCCTGCTTTCCAGTCTCTTCAAATATGCAGATTGTTTGTTTTGCTCTTTGGTAATCAATATAGTTTGAGACAGATTAGTATTAAATATTTTTGCAGACAGAGGTATCTTTAGTTTGGGGTCAATAACTATTCTAACCGGATTGCGTCCCATTCTATGTGCTGTTAAAGACGGGTTATCTTTGATTATGGTATTGGCACCGACAAGGACAGAATCAACCTGACTCCTGAGTCTATATACTACTTCCCGTGACTGCCTGGAAGTTATCCATTTAGAATCGCCTGTTCTTGTAGCTATTTTACCATCCAGTGAAACCGCGGATTTCAATATAACGAACGGCATTTTTTTTGTTATCCACTTTATATATGCCCTGTTTAACTCCTCTGCCTTTTTCTGCAGCAGGCCAACTTTACACTTTATTCCATAATGTCTCAATGTTTTTATACCCTTACCGCTAACCTCAGGGTTTGGGTCTTTCATAGCAACGATAACTTCTTTTATACCTGCATTTATTATTTTAGGTACACAGGGCGGGGTTTTTTTATCTGTGTGACAGCACGGTTCAAGGTTAACGTACATTGTTGCTTGATTAGCCCTTTCCCTGGCGGATTTCAAAGTTTCTGCTTCTGCATGAGGTCCTCCAAAATAGCAGTGATACCCTTTAGCGATAATAACTCCATTTTTTACAATAACGCATCCCACCATCGGGTTAGGACTGACTTTCCCCAGCCCCTTCCGGGCAAGTTCAATTGCTAACTCCATATATTTTCTGTGTTTATTTTCCATCAAGAAAAATCCTGAAGGATAAAACCCTAAAGGGTAAATTCCAGGAATTAAGGGTTTACCCTTTTATACTTTCCTTTACTTAAATAAAAAAACCCCGAAACGTTAGTTCATATCTTCGGGGTACTATTAGTTATTTATTTCTCTTCTTCCATCCGGACTCTACCGTTGGTACTGGAATTTCACCATGTTCATCCCCCCGCTTATCCCGATGAATTGAATCGGGATGGGGGGGATTCGTGGACTATTACCACCAGTTGAGGAATTTCACCTCACCCCAAAGAGATTAATAAGAGACCCTTCGACTACGCTCAGGGTGACCCCGATTATATCGGGGTCATTTACGGTTCTCATACGGACCTGTATGATATCGCCAGTGTTCAGCATAACCGGAATTTATCCAGTCAAGCGCTGCTTCCTGTATATCCACTTCACAACCACGTTTTTGTGATAAATAATATTTATGTTTCAAAATCTCCTCTTTTTGTTTTTCATAATCTTTTTGTATTTGTTGAATACGCCATTTTTTTGAATGATGCTTAAAGAAATCATCCTTGGTAAACTCCATCCCGACATCATAACCTGCTTTTTCACTCAAATACCACTTATGTGTCAGGATAGCATTTATTTCTTCAATAGTCAACTCATTCAGGTCTGGTATCTTTTCCATAGCAATTTTGCTTCATGCATCTTTTCCTGTGTTTTATTTATCTCGTATTCAAGACGAAAAAAATTGAATTCTGTTTCTTCCGAATTAAAAACCGCACAACAGGCCCTGGGGTCTTTATCCCGCGGTTGTCCCACCGAACCAACATTTATTATATATCTATTCTCAGGTAATAATTTTATGGTTTCGTTTTCTCTCAAACGTTTAATTTCAATTCCACCTTTACTGCTCTGACTCAAAACCACAAAAGGTATATGACTGTGTCCGATAAAACAAACCTGTGTCCCAAAATAACCTAAATTTTCCAAAAATTGTTTTTCCTCAAGAAGATATTCATTTAGGGGGTCACGGGGTGAACCATGAACGATGGTATAATTATCCCCGGTAATCATTCTGGGCAACCGGTAAAGATAATCACGGTTTTCTTCCTTTAGAACATTCTCTGTCCAATGTAGTGTCGCCCTGGCATATTTATTGAACCAGGCTGTATCCTTTAGACCACAGGATGCCGCATCATGGTTACCCATAACAACAAAACAATCCTTGATGCTTCTGACTTTTTCCACACATTCATTCGGATTTGGCCCATAACCGACAATATCTCCGCAGCACAGATAAGAATTCACTCCCTGGTGTTCAAGGTGCTCCAATACTACACTCAGTGCTTCCAGGTTAGAATGAACGTCACTGAATATCCCAAAATGGGGACGCTTCACATTTTTCTCAGAAGTATTAGAACCGTCCCCATTCTTTTTCATTCTTTTTTTGCAATATATAAAAAACAAACATCACCATGTGTCCGAACCCTGCTATACGCCGGGGCTGCTGTCCAAATCTAAACAGCCATTCAAAACCAATCGCCTGCAATAGTTCGGGAGCGCGTTTCAGTCTGCCCGCAATAACATCAAAACTTCCGCCCACACCCATTACTACGGGCACTCTTAATTCTTTTAAATGACTGCATATCCATTTTTCCTGTTCCGGAACCCGCAGACCAACAAAAAGTATTTCCGGCTTGCAATCCTTAATCTGTTCCAGCACGGTTTGTTCATTCACCTTAGAAAAATATCCATGATGATAACCGCAGACATCCAATCCGGGAAATTTTTTTTTCAGATTGGACACTGCAGAGGTTAATATGTTCTCCCTGGTCCCTAACAGGAATATTTTATATTTTTTGATTTCGGCAAGGTGACACAAGTCTAACATTAAGTCAATTCCTGCAATTCGTTTAGTCTTATGACCTGTAAGAAGGTATGTTGCGAGAACAATGCCTGCAGAATCAGGCAAAACAAGTTGTGCGGAGGATATTACTTTTCTCAACTCTATGTCATAAACAGAATTATTGTACATTAACGAATTCAGAGTCACTACCTGATGAGGACAGTTTTTGTATATAAAACTCTCTATAGTATTCAGCACTTCGCACTTCGTTTCGCTCAGCACTCTGTTTTTATCAGGGACATCAACCGGAAGAAGACCGATTTGTAATCTATGCATATGGAACCATTTATACGTTAACCAGTTCGGAAGGCACGCCCTGCGGTATTTTCTGTAACCTGAGTGAAATTACTTTTGACACTCCGTATTCTTCCATGGTTATACCATAAATCGTATTTGCTGCCTCAATGGTGCGTTTATTATGCGTAATCACTATAAACTGGGATTTTTCAGAAAATGATTTTATCAAATTAATAAACCTCCCTATATTTGCGTCGTCAAGCGGTGCATCAGCTTCATCAAGCACGCAAATCGGTGAAGGTTTAACCATAAAAAATGCAAACAGTAATGCAATGGCAATAAGTGCCTTTTCACCACCTGAAAACAACGTTATTACCTGTAACTTCTTGCCGGGTGGTTGAGCAATAATTTCAACGCCTGATTCAAGTAAATTGTTCTCATCAGTTAATAAAAGGTCTGCCTCGCCGCCTTCAAATAACTGATGAAATATGGTCCTGAAATTCTCTCTTACCTTTTCAAATGTCTCCTGAAAAGTGTCCCGTATGTTATGATTAATTTTGTTTATTGCCTGACGTAAATCTTCTTCTGCCTTCAACAAATCCTGCTGTTGCGAAAGCAAAAAATTATGTCTTTGCTCAAGCTGCGAATATTGTTCGGGAGCAGAAAGATTTACGGAGCCCATAGATTCAACCCTGGAGCGCAGTTTCTTTATATGTTCAGGGTCAGACTCAATAGCCATATAATCGTCCCGGACATCGCCGTAATTGATTCCAAACTCCTGCAACCTGCTTTCTAAGTTATTTCTTTCAACGTTCTTTGTTTTCTGTTGCACCTCTTCTTTATGAAGTTCCTCCCGCAGGGACTCAATTTCATGTCTTATTTCATCAATGGATTTTCTTTTATTATCAATTTTTTCATATAAAACCCTGCGTTTGCCATGTATCGCTTCCATATCCTTATCCAGATGAATCTTTTTATCGTATAACTCATCTATCTGTTTTTTCTCATACTCACATAAAGACCGATACTCTTCAATTTTCTTACCCAATTCTTCTATTTCTTTTATTGAGCCCATTAATTTATCATAGTTCTGACCGGAAGAACTGAGCCGTTCCTGATACCTTGATAGCACCGACTTAATGTCTATTAATTCGGTATTCAACCCTTCCGCCTGTTTCTTCAACTCAGAATTGGAGTTTTCTATCTCCTCTGTTTGAGCATGCAGGTTATTTAAGATTTCTTTTACTTTTATTTTCTCCCCTTCAACTTCAGATATCTTTAGAGTGGTTTCCTTTTCTTCATTAACTAATTTAGTGATTTCATTCTGTATAACATCCAGTTCCTGTTCTTTAATCTTTTCATCTACTATTTCTTTATCCATCAATCTCTTTACCATATCAAGTTCCAACTCTAATTTTTGAACTTCATGCTGTTTAGCATCAATTTGTATTTTTATCCTGTATATCTCATCCCTGTTGCCGGAGAGATTAACTTCTAATTTGCTGACTTCACTCTTCAGAGATACGACTTCTTCTTCAAGTGATTTGCTTCCCGCTGGAGCGGGTCCCGCAGGGAACTGATGTATTTCTTCGCTGCCTCCCGACATTAAGCCTTCTGCACAAACCATGTTATTGTAAGAATAAGTTCCACTGACTAAGAACTTTATAACCCTGTCCCATTTTTGTTCATAAGAAATATAAGAGATAACAGGTTTTTCTCCATACAACTTACCAACAAAGTTTTTTTCCGGTATGGCGGGTAACCTGTCAAGTATTATAAAAGTAGCCCAACCTGATTTGTTATTACATAAATATTCTATTGCCTCCTGCGCATCTTTAAGAGTATCACAAATTAAATAGTTAATTTTTTCACCCATTGCCCGCATAACAATTTCTGTGTACTGGGGTGAGATATCTATTATACTACCCACAGTGCCATGTATTCCCGGCAATGCTTGCGTGATTAAACTCCTTATAGCCCGCAGCTGCGGACTCCCCTCCTGTATTTTTTTCAATGCAGACATTCTTGCTTCCGATTTATAGTAATTATCTTTTGTTTTACCAATTTGTATCTCAGTGTTTTTAAATTCCTCCGAAAACCTGTCCTGTTGGACGCGGAGGTTCTGTAAAACTTCCTCAATAGATGATATTTTCCCTTCCAGTTCTTCTACCCCGGAGGTTTTCATATTCTGTATTCTATTCCCTGACTCTAATTTTAACTGTTTTGTTTTTGCCAGGTCTCGTTTTAATACAATCAGATTTGTCTGGCTGGCCGTGAGCCGGGAACCTAATTTTGCTGATTCATTATTCAGGGAAGATTGACTGTTAATACACTCAAACTGGTCATCACGCAGTTTTTTTAGTTTTCCCTCTCCTTCCGAGACATTGTCTTTTATCCTGTCCAGTGCTGTTTCTTTTTCATTGCTTTTTTTTGATAATTCCCGGACGGTTTTTTCAAGTTCATCTATCTGGACTGCAATATTTTTTATAAATTCGTCTATAGCTATCCCATCCCTGCGATACTGAGACAGTTCCTTCTCCAGCGCATTTTTCCTTTCCCTGCGGTCTTCTATCCATTTTTCAGCATTGACCTTGTTATTCTCGCTTACCGCAATCTTTGTATCCATTTCGTTTATCCTGCCCTGTCTATCTGACAGTTCTTTTTCAACTTCGGATTGTTCCATCTGCATTTTTGTAAGTTCTGAATCAAGTCCGTCAGATTGCGTGGTTTTTTCTGTAAACGCATTGGCTAAGTGAGTAACCGTTTTATTTAGACCGTCCAGTTCGGTATTTAACTCATAAATCTTTTTTACAATTTCTGCAATTTCCAACGTGTGCAATTCTTCCTGATATTTCTGGTAGAGTTTTGCTTTACGCACGTCCTTCTCTAAGGAATCTATTTGTTCTTTTATAACATTTAAAATATCATTCACGCGATTCATATCGTTATGAACCCTGTCAAGTTTACGCAAAGTTTCCTCGCGACGCACTTTATACTTTGAGACCCCGGCAGCCTCTTCAAACAATTCTCTACGTTCCTCGGGTTTTGCAGTCGTAATAAATTCCACTTTACCCTGTTCAAATATTGAGTATCCTTCAGCACCAACTCCTGTATCCAGGAACAGGTCACGGACATCTTTTAACCTGCACTGTGTCTTATTTATGAAATACTCGCTTTCCCCTGACCTGAAAAGTTTTCTTTGGACGGTTACTTCACTGTAATCAATGGGTAGTTTATTTTCGGAATTATCAAATGTAAGTGAAACCTCGGCTAAATTCATCGGAGGACGTGACATAGAGCCATTGAAAACCACATCCATCATCTGCCGGCTCCTTAAAGAATAGGCGCTCTGTTCACCAAGTGTCCATCTTAACGCATCAACAATATTTGATTTCCCGCAACCGTTAGGACCAACAACAGCGTTTATTCCTGAACCGATTTCAAGTTTGGTCTTTTGAGCGAAAGATTTAAAACCACACAATCCCATAGATTTAAGATACATATGGACCCCCCCCTGCATTTTCCACCTTTTACTGTATTCTGCTATTTAGTATAGCAAAATTACCATCTATTTGTCAACCGTTAGGTTGACCTACTTGGTCAACCGTTAGGTTGACCTACTTGGTCAACCGTTAGGTTGACCTACTCGGTCAATGGGGGTTCGTAATTGTAACTACCGAAGTATGTTTGGAATAGAGGCTTTAGCCTCGTGAAGCCTAATTTTATTTTGTTTCAACAACTACTATTGCATATATTTCAATTGGTATGCCGGTCCCTATTGTTTCACCTTTAACAAGAAATGCATACTTCTTATTTTTATAATCCGGGTTTTTAGGAAATTTTATAGCGAGATTGACTTCTTTTGTATCCCCTGCTTCAAGTTTTATCTCACTGTTTTTTATTTCTAAATAATTGAGCCCGGGTGGAATTTCGCATCCAGCCGGTAATGAAAATTTTTTCTTCCACTCAACACTTGTCCACTTTAACGTAACTTCTTCATTTCCTCTATTTGTTATTTTTAATGTTTCCCCATTGGACTGCTTAATGTTTATATTCTTACCCAACCGTATGCCTCTGACGGACAATGTGGATGGCTGTAACTCAAAGTTTTTCTTTATTTTATTTAATGTTTCCGGACACATCCCTCCAATGGTAAACCTCACGCTTGATTCCACCTCTACTCCCAATGCCAATCCACCAAAAAATTCATCCGGTAGTGCTTTTGATATAATAATCGCTTCATAATTTCTTTTATTATACTTTTCGTCTTTTGGTATAACTAACTTTACTTCACAACTAACACTTCCGCCGGATTTCAAATTAAATTTGTCAGGCATTACTTTTATCAAATTGAGTTCGGGTAAACTCTCGTAACCATCTTTTGGATTCACGGGTTTTTCAACCCTCATAGCTATGTTCCTGGACAATTTGCTCGTGTTTGTCACAACCATTGGTAAAGAATATTCTTTACCCAATTCAAGATTATCAATCGGATAGCCGACAAATCTCACCGTCACCCCCAATGGCCAGGCAATACCTGTAATTGAAAACACCAAAAATATTAAAACGAAACATTTGCAAAACTTGATAGTACTACCCGAACAAGTTCGGGATTCCATACTGGATTCCTCGCGGGATTCCAATGGGATTATGACACAGTCTGCAGGCATGGAATGACACATAATCAGTGAATATTCACGAAAATACTGCTTATCCGTTAATTTTTATTTCCCTCGTTCCAGTTTGGCTTTTTTCAACGATGCACGCGCCTTCTCATGCTCGGGATTTAATTTTAAACAACTTTCCCACTCTTTTATAGCTTTATCAAGAGATTTTTCTGAATAATATTTAAACCCTTCCGTATAATGCTCTTCGCTTATATCTAAAAGCGCCTTATTCGCTTCCTTTATATCTATCCCGTAAGGTTTGTATTTCTTTATTATCTGCTGGACTGTCCCTGTCCTTGTCGTAAGTGATACACCTTTTTTCACCATCGTACTGTAATATTCCATACTCTTCCTGTACATCTTTTCCTGCTCCTCTCTCTGAGGTATAACTGACTCGGGTCTGCTCAACAATTCATCTATTTTATTCTTTAAATCTAGTATCTCTTTCTCGGCGGATTTACGCATCTTCCGCTCTTCTTCAATCTCTGCCTTTAACTTCTCTGTATCACCCACTGCTACTTCCGACCCGAA
>Ga0210051_1000322_pt1 | contig 42375 bp, 33 predicted proteins | sample CryGey092014_all_FD_185464 | JGI IMG/M metagenome (GOLD analysis project Ga0210051, IMG submission 185464) | Groundwater microbial communities from aquifer - Crystal Geyser CG23_combo_of_CG06-09_8/20/14_all (SPAdes) (version 2) | ecosystem: Environmental > Aquatic > Deep subsurface > Groundwater...
TCCCCCGAAACAAGTTCGGGGGGATTCTGTCTGTCGCCTCCCGCCGTTAGCGTGGTCCTAACCTTCCCCCGAAACAAGTTCGGGGGGATTCTGTCTGTCGCCTCCCGCCGTTAGCGTGGTCCTAACCTTCCCCCGAAACAAGTTCGGGGGGATTACCAAATCAATCGGGTATGTCCGTCTTCGTTTCAGCAGGGACAGTATTTTTGACGACCTACTTATCATATCTTCCATGTGCCTCGCCTTGTTGGTTGAGACCGACCGAAGATCCGGATGAGGGAAAACCTCACGTCCGGTTCGGTGAGGGGCATCGCAACAACTGCTCACTGTGCGTATGCTGGGGCGGGAGTCCGGTGTTTACTCGACTTGGGTAGAGCCGCCCCGACATTGTCGGTGGCACTGCGCTCTCGGCGGCCGCTCACAGCAACCCCTCCGCGCTCAACTCCAGGCGCAGTTGCTGAGCGCGAAGAACGAGTTCGTCGCGGTTGTATTTCTGGAGTTGCTTCTCGGGGATGAGACGTCTTGAGGAAGCTTCCAGCATCGCAAGAAGCTCCATGAAGGCGATCATGCGGTCGTTGCGGGAGGGGAGATAATCATCCGCCGCTGCGAGGAGGTCTTCCTGGTTCACGCTCCTGCGGCCAGCTCTTCGCGCGAACCAGCGCGATTGAAGCATCACGGCCTCCAGCTCGGCTCCGGAATAACCCTTCACCTTTTCCAGTACCGGCGCGAAGTCGAAATCTGCAAGCTCAACGTTGTTTCTCTTCGCGGTGACTTTGAGGATGATTTCGGGAACTTCGGCGGCGTGAAAGAAGGGGATTTTGAGGTCGCCGAGACGCCCCGGCCGCTTGGTGGCCTCGTCCACGATGTCAGGTCGGTTGGTGGCCCATATCCAGAGGATCAGCCCCCGGTAGGTCGAGTCGCTCTGCATCTCGGAAAACTTCCCCCAGATGCGCTGTGAGACACCGCTGTCTCCCTTCTCGCCGCGTTGACCAAAAGCCTGGTCGATTTCATCAACGAAAACCACGACAGGCGCCAGCGAACGCAGAAGAGTAATCACCTGGTCTGCGTTTTTCTCGGACTCGCCGACGAACTTGTCCCGCATGTTGCCGATTTTGAGGAACGGGAGACTGGTCTCCTTGGCGAGGGCCTTGCCGATCATGGTTTTCCCGGTTCCGGGAGGCCCGATCAACCCAATACCCATGGGGATCTCGCTCCGTTGCCCTTCCTTCATCAGGTTGACAATCGCGCGAAGGTCATCTTTGACAGCATCCATGCCTCCAATCATGTCGAGACCAAATTCAGGGTCCATCACCTCCACCAGCCCACCGTATTCTTCTCGGAAACTTTTGTCCTTCCGCTTCTTTACCGAAGCCAACGTGATGGCCTCCCCCGTCTTCTCTGCCTGCTGGTAAAATCCGTTGATGGCGACGCGGTTGAATCCCGCGGTCACCGCGGCAAACCGCTCAGTGGTCATGTCCATCTTTGTCTGGGGGATCTGCTGGAGTTGAAACGAGATAAACTCCAGCCGCTCCCCAGCGTCGGGGAAGGAAATCTCCACCGTGTCGAGCAACGGGTTTGTCTCCCGCAGATCGCGATGAACGTCGGACAAGTTCCGACTGATCAGGATGATGGCGTTGTCTTTCTTGTGGAACATCGGGTGCAACGCCCACCGTTGCAGCGTGGTCAGCGCGCGCCGGTCGTCCATGCTCATGTAGGACAGGGGTGAGTCGGGGACGATTTTCTCGATATGGTCGACCATGAGGACGACTTTGTTGCGTATCTCGAGCAGCTTCTCGAGCAGTGGCAGAACGACGCGAGGGTCCTTCTGATGGTCGGGCCGCTGTTTGATCGACGCAGCGCTGTCCACTCCCTGGATGCCCCCGCTGAGACTCCAGTAAACGTCGATGAAACGCCCGAAATCATCCTGCATTTCCTTTGTCGCAAAGGTGAGTCCTTCACTGACATTGAAGTAAGCGACGATCTTCTTTCCACCGGTCAGCGCCCGCGTCAGAAACTCCCGCAGCCACAACAACTCTCCCTGGTAGGGGACGATGTCGTGCACGTTCCCATACAACAGGAACTGGCTGGCCTCGCGCGCTTCGTACTTGTCCTTGATCGTCTGCGCCCACTGAGGGAGTCGGGGATTGGGTGCTGTATCTTGCAGGGGATTGCTGACCGGTATCATAGCCACCTCAGGGGATAAATTCGCTGTTCGCCTGTTGTGTAGTATACTCGTTACGGATGAAAATTCATCTTTCCCCCTCACCCTCGAACCCTTTGGGTTCACGCCCTCTCCCCACCGGGGGAGAGGGTCGGGGTGACGGGGTGTTTTCACCCGTAACGAGTATAGTCCTCCACAATTTGCGGGATGGTCCAGCCCGCTGAGAGAAGGCTCAATACATGGCTCACCTCGATCCGGGTGTACCTGAAAGTTGGCCTCCCATCGCATATCCAGCTGGCCTTGACAACGTAGTGCATCCGTTTGTAAATTCTTCGACATTAAACGCCGGATCGCTTCAGCGTCCGGTAGCTCACACAACTGACTACCGAGCGCCAAGAAAGGTAGCCTCCATCGTGTAGCTGCCTGTGTGAGCTACCGGACGCTGAAGCGATCCGGCGTCCTTTTGTGGGGAAACTTCCAAAACGAAAAGGAGGGTAGCCTCCATTCTGTAGCTGCCTGTGTGAGCTACCGGACGCTGAAGCGATCCGGCGTCCTTTTGTGGGGAAACTTCCAAAACGATGCAGTAGTTGCCCAAAGGCAGGTATTCGTAGATTTCACCTCCGCGGTTCTCCCGCACCGTCTGCTCTCGCACCTGTCACACCTCCCATCACGACGACCCGTTAACCGTAGTCCCTGATTCTGATGGTTCGTATTCTACATGAATACTTCGGCACAGTAAACCTGCATCTCGTCTCGGCAATCCGAAGGGTTATTGACGGCTTACGCCGCATCGGAGTAAAGTTCCCCTGTCAACGCCGGGAAGCCAACTCCACCGCGGGAGTTCGATAGGGGGAAACCAAATGCACGCACGGGTAACGAGTGTCGAGGTTCAGTTAGGCAGGATGGACGAGTTCCTGAAGGTCTACAACGAGCAGGTGGCGCCACTGTCCCAACAGCAGCAGGGACGCGCGGGCACAGTGTTGCTCACCAACCGTGACACCGGCAAGGTTCTTTCCGTCACTTTCTGGGGCACGAAGGAAGATATGGAGTCCAGCGAATCGAGCGGGTTCTACAGTAATCAGATCGCAAAGGTCGCATCTTTCTTGGCAGCAGATCCCGTGACGGAACGTTACGATGTGACCGTCCAGCGAATCGGGTAGCCCCCTGCTTGTTCTCTCCGATTACAGTCCACCAACAGGAGGGTCTTTCTCCGTGCTCAAGCCACAATCCATACTTCGCACCACACTCATATTGGTGACTTTTGGGACCATCGGATCAGCGGATCCCAAGCTGGCAGTCCTTTTCTACGGGGACGTTCACAGCGGCTATGTTGCCAGGCCTCTGGCAGGCATGGGCGTTGAAGTCGATTCCTGTCCGCCTGGCAAACTGGCGGAAAGGCTCACGTCCGGCCAATACAATGTGGTTGTCGTTTCCACCATGAACGACGGCGAACGCAAAGCCGTTGACGAGTTCATCGCTCAAGGCGGCGGAGTGTTTATCTGCAATCCGGAGAACTACTGGTCTGCCCAAAGCTGGGGACCCACCAACGAGTGGCTGGCGAAGCTCGGCGCGCGACCGCGGTGGGAGCTGTTGCAGGACATCGACGAAGGCAATACCGCACGGGACGTAATGGGCTGTCGGTTGTCGTGGAGTTCTCAGGTCTTCCCTCCGGTAAGCGAAGGCGTGAAGGGCGTCCTGACGCTGGTCTGGGCCAGCACGACGGGCCTCGAGCCACCGATGTCCATTGACTTCGGGCCGGAGTGGACCGTCACGGTCCGCGGCGCGGCGTCGATGCAGGGGAAGGCGGAGACGCGGCATGACGAGCCATTACAGCCGTGGATGTCGAAGGAACTGGCCAAAGCATCTCCCGCGCTCATGGGAGTCCGGGAGGTTGGTAAAGGCCGTCTGGCCGTGGTCGGCATCCGCCGGCACTGGCTGTTCAGTTCGCCTCCGAACTGCCCGACGGTGGAAGCCATGCTGACCGCAGGCGCTGGCGGGAAGCCCAGCGACTGGCTGCGCGTCTTTGCCAACACATTCCGCTGGTTGGCGGAACCATCGATCAAATCCGGGATGGGCGGCGCCGTCACTCCAGACGCAGTGGTCAACCCTCCCGTCACCGTGTGGGAACCATCCAAGGTCGTCCCGTGGGGCGACTTCGAGCCGCTGCAGAACCAACTCCAGCTCAAGGGACTGGTCGGCGCGCGTACCTCCCTGTCCTCTGGCTCGGGATCGGTCGGCGATTATGTGAAGCAGGCAAAGGCGGCAGGATTGGGGTTCATTGTGTTTCTCGAGGACAGCCTGAAAATGGATCAGGCAGGATGGGATCAACTGGTGGAACAATGCAGCGCCGCGTCGGACGATGGGTTCCTGGCGGTGCCCGGATTGACGTATGAGAACGCCCAAGGCGACCACCACTTCGCCTTCGCCGACAGCGTGAAGTTCCCGAAGCCCGAGATGCTGCTCCCCGACCGACGCCTCGCCACGACACAGAGGATGCGGTCGCGGTCGTTCTTCGACTACGACAACGAATACATGCAGCAGAAAGCCATCCGTGGGTTCTGGAACCACAAGAGCAACTTCCTTCATTTCGCGGATTACAAGCTCTACAACGCGTTCGCTATCGTCTCCTTCGACGAGCAACGGAAGCAGATTGACAACGCCCTCGATGAATTCCTGTATCTGCAGGGGATCGGTGGATGTCAGTCGGCTCTCGCGTTTGAGTTCCTGAACCGACCGGAGCAGGTTATTGAGCGAGCCAGGGATGGCTGGAAGGTGGTTAGTCACCGTGACCTCAAACAACTGAACGGTAACTGGCACCGGGGAGCCTTCTCGTTCAGCGGCAGCGGATCGCAGTACATCACCAACGGCCCCAGCATCCTTGCGTGGGACAGCCCGGGTCGCCTCTGCGAACCGCGCGGCGAATGGTGGCGACCCGATCAGTGGGAGTACCGGCTGCGTCTGCGCGTGGCTTCAGAGGCTGGGCTGAAGACGGTCACCGTGTACGACGGCGACCGGTCGGTCTTCCGCAGGTGGACGCCCGCGGGCGCCAAGGAGTTCGAGCAGCAACTGGTATTGTCGAATGGTCAGCAACTTGGTCTGACGCTTGTGGTGGAAGATATGCAGGGACGCAAAGCCATCAGCATGTCCTTCTGGAACCGCAATCTGAACAACGAGGAGTTCTTCTGCAGCGACCGGTGCAACTTCCTCGGCAATGCGCGGCTGCGAACCCGCTCGGGGCAGCAGGTCTGGACGCAGGTCAGCTTTCAAGCGAATATGGGGATCACTCCTTCCAAGGGACGGCTCGACATGAACGCGGCCCCGGCGGTCAACCTGACCCTCAATTCACCCACGCTGCCGGTCGACGGCGCGCCTGCCGGATTCCCGACCAAGACGTTGTGGTTCGGTCCGCATATTCCCGGCGAGATCCTGCTGTGGGCGTACCCTCAGACCTACCTCGTCAGCCCGGAGATCGGGATCGGGCAGGCGGACATCGCTCTGGGCTTCGATCCCGCGGAAAAGGGCGCGGAAAAGTCCCCGCTGGGGCACCCGTACGAACAACCGCAGGACGGGTGGGGTAATGCCTGGGGGGGCTGGCATCGACTGATTCCGACACGGAAAGTCACCGGCTGGGCGCGCACGTATGCGTGCACGTGGCTGACCGAGACCTTCCGCATCGGATGGTTTGAGGTTAACCTGACAGCGAAGGATTCCATCGATACGAAAGGAAAGGGGATCGTGATGGTGTCCGCCAACGGAACATTGTGGCGCGGCGGCGAGATTGTCGCTGCACCGGAGAGCGGACCTGTCAGTGGCGCCTTCTCTCGCGGGACGTTCGCCACCCTGGAAGACAAGGGCGGCTCTGTCGTCCTCATCGGCACCGGTGACGATATCGCCTATGAATACAATAAAGGTAATCTCGTCCTTTACTACCGACCGGGAAAGACGGAGTTCGCCAAAGGAGATGCCATCCGTTACTCGGTCGCCTTCGCCGGAGCCAGCGCAGGAACCACGACGGCAAAGATGGTGGAGTTCGCACAGAAGTTTGGCGTCGCGAAACCGGGGACGACCGGCTACGCACCCAGGCTGAAGTCTGGCAAGCTGATCGACTACTACCTTGTCTGGCGGCTGGATGGGCAGGGGAAGGGCATCGACGCGTCTGTCGCCAAAGCGGACATGCCCGGCTTCCTTCCATTATGCGTGGAGAACCTGAATGACAACTGGTCGGCCTGGCTGCTCGACCGGGCGCGGGTAAAGCCGAACTATCGCGGACTCCCGATTCGCGACGGCCGCGCCTGGGCGCAACTGGACCTCAACCTCGCCGACAGCGACATCTTCATGGGGCACCCTGTCACGGCCAGCAATGCGCAAGTCAAGCTGCTGGTCTCATGGATGAAAGACGGCCAGTGGTTCATCGAAGCGCACAACCCAACTGACAAACCCATCAAGGCAATACTCTCAACCACCACCGGCTGGAACGTGTTCCAGTTCAATCAAGCCATCAACCTGCTCCCCGGTACGAGTCAGGTTTGGAGCGTGGATGATGCACATTCCTGACATGAGCAGTTGTTGGCACTGTATCAATCTCCCGGGGGCCGTTCCCCGGCATCGAGGAGGCGGAAATCATGCTTGACCGCGCTTTGCAGGAGGAGTTGATGTCTCGTTGCCGGAAGTGGGTGTGCCGGGACGCGGACGGAAAGTGGTATGTGCTGCGGCCCAAAACCCTCCGGGACAGGCGGCAGACATTTGTGCTGCACCTGTCTGCGAAGGAGCAACCGGAGAACTTCGGCGACTTCTCGGTGGCAGTGCGGTTGTTCTCCCAGGGCGGGACAATACAGCGCGGGGAGACGATATCGTCGGCGGCTATCACCATCGACGGGTCGAACGCGTTGACGCTGGTCTGTTGCACCGGGCAGGGAATGATTCGGGCGCAGCGCATCGACCTTCACTCGGTCACTCGACCCAAACATCTGCGCGAATCTTCTCGCTGGCAGCACCCTGTCACCGGCCGAACCGGCGCACTGACGGTGTGCGCGGAAGGTGGCGCGCTGGGCGACCTCGCGATCGACACCGACGGCAGTGTCTGGATGACATGGCTCGAAAGCGCAGACGGGCGGAGCCAATCGTTGATGTTGGCGAAGCTGGGCGGGAAGAAATGGTCACCGTTCCCGCTGCACAAAGGGCCGGGGTTGTTCCCAGCGGCGCTCTGCTTCGACTCACAGAACCAGTTTCATCTTGTTTGGAATGACATCCTGGAAGATCTGTACTCCCTGAGTGGAACAGTGGGAACACTTGGAGGCCGGCAGGAATGGAAGCCAAAGCGGATGGTTGACCGGGCAAAGGAACCCGCGCTTGTGAGCTTCGGCAACGAAGTGATGGCGGCATACGAAAACAACTGGTGCTTCCTCGAGTATGTCTTCCCAAAAGAGAAGAAGCCGGAACGACAGTTCCTCACCTGGCCCGACCCGCGTTTCACCTGGGACATCAACAAGGGGTGCCAACTGGTTCTCGATCGGTATGGTATTCCGTGGTTGTTCTACAACGAGGACACTCGCCAGCACATCTTTTGTGCGCGATGGCTGGGGACCACGTGGAGTCCCTTGCAGAATTGCGCGAAGCTCATCCAAAACTCCTCCCGGTTCACGGAAAACCATTTATCCATCGACCACTTTGCTGTGGAGCAAAACCCCACGGGGGAGTCGATCGGACTGCTGCTCTGCCACCAGCGGCGCTGGCCGCGGGTCGAGTTCCAGCCTCAGAAGGTGCCTGCTCTCAAGGCCGACGCGGGAAAGAAGGTGCTGTTCTTTGACCTCATGGAGTTGCAGGCGTGGGACAACCTCCAGCTCAATCTCAACGAGGTGAAGAAGTACAAAGGCAATCCAGTTATCGAGTCGGAGGGTCCCGAAGCATTCGACGCGCACGGGGCCGGGGGGTTTGTGCAGGTGCTCAAGGAGGAGGGCCGCTACCGCATGTGGTATGGCGGGATTTACGTGGAGCCGGAGAAATACTGGGGCGACTGGTGCCGCGTTGGATACGCTGAAAGTAAAGATGGTCTCCAGTTTCACCGGGTGCCGCTGGGATTGGCGTCGTGGAAAGGGAAGAAGGACACGAACATCATTCCCGAGTTGCCGTACGTCCCACATGTTTACTTCGACCCGCACGACCCCGACCCCGACCGACGCTACAAAGTTCTGAAAATCCGCAACCACGTTTACACCGAACGGGAGATGCGAGCGGGACGCGAGGATTTGTGGCAAACTGCGCGGACGGGTTTCCTGTTTGTCTCTGCGGACGGAATTCACTGGAAGAAGGAATCGGCGACGCTCACGTTTCTGGACACGGTGGAGCCGTATGAACTGGTTCCGCAGTCGATCTTCTGTGACCCGCTGGAACCCGATCCTGAGAAGCGCTACAAGTACTACGGCTACTCGTCCCTCAATGTTAGTCGGCGCGGCGGGTGCTATGCCTACAGCCCCGATGGGCGCACCTGGACCGCGTGCGCCAACAACCCCGTTCTCGACCCATTTGCCCGCGGAATTCCGGTGGTTCGCAGTGGCAAAGTGCATCAGATTCACGATACGGTGGTTTTCCCGTACGAGGGCTATTACCTCGCTCTTTATCAGTACCAGCACAATGGGGAGAAGCTGGATATCGAGTTGGCAGTGAGCCGCGATGGAGAGCATTTTACCTTCGTCTGTCCTGGCAGCAAGGTGATACCCCTCGGACGCAAAGGGTCTCAGGAAAGCACGATCGTCGCCCCCTCCGTGCCTCTCATCGATGGCAAGGAAATCCAACTCTACTACGGAGGCATCGGGGAGAATGGGATTCGTCGCGCGGGGCACTTGGGCACATTGCGGCTGGACGGGTTCACGCATCTCGAACGGAAGGACGTGTCGCGGGAAGGCTCGTTGACCACTATTCCCATCGCAAGTGGAACGGCGCGCCAGGTGTTTGTCAACTGCCGCGCCGGTCGAGGTTCCTGCATCGAAGCGGAGGTCCTCAATCCTGCCACGGGGAAGCCTGTTCCCGGCTACTCACGCAAGGCCTGCACTCCGATTGCGAGCAATAGACTCTCTCAAGTGGTGCAGTGGAAAGGGAAGAAGGGCATCGTCGGACTGAACATCGACCCGTTCCAGATTCGCTTCCACTTCACGGGAGACGGAGCGCTGCCGGAGCTTTATTCGTTCCTCTTCGCGTGAAGCGTGAAAAGTGTGATCTCCGGTGGGCAGTTGAACCGAAACGGCGGATTGACGCGGCCGATACCGCGGTTCGTGTAGAGGGTGAGATTGCCGACACGGTAGAGTCCCATCGGGTACTTCTGACCCAGACGCGGCAACACCGGCGCGCCCACCACGGGAAGACGCACCTGTCCGCCGTGACTGTGTCCCGAAAGCTGCAGGTCGACCGGGTGTTTCGCGACTTCATCAGCGTAATCCGGTTCGTGAACCAGCAACAGCATAAAGGCTTCCCGAGGGACCCCCGCGAGCGCAGCGTCGATGTCCTGAGCGTCTTCCCAGACGTCATCCAGACCAGCAATATAAAAGACACCGCTTTGGGTGCGCAGCTCTCGTGTGGCGTTTCTCAACACACCGATACCCGCTTCCTCCAAGGCGGTGTGCACGCTATCCGCGTTCACCCAGTGGTCGTGGTTGCCGAGAACGGCGAAAACGCCCAGCGGCGCGTGCAACCGCTGCAGGGCCGAAGTGCAGGGAGCGACATAGTCGGCGTCGGCGCTCACGAAGTCACCTGTCAGCACGATCAAATCGGGGGATAGGGACAGCGCCATTGCGACGGCGCGCTCAATCTCGTACTGGGAAACGACAGGACCGCGGTGCAAGTCGCTAAGCTGGCAGATGGTCAATCCATCGAGAGCCGCGGGCAACCGCCGCCGCAGCCGCACACTCTCGACTACCGGACTTCGCTTCGGCTCAACCCAGACCGTATCGACGGCGCACGCCCCTGCGGCGCCGATGGCCCCATAGGTGACAGCTTTCAAGAAGGTTCTTCTCGAGGATGGGAACAGTTCTGCGGAATTGCTCATGGGCGCAGGTGATTGTAACTCACGGTAAATGCACGTACTTCACCACATGCACGTCTTCGAGCGTAGTGAGACCCTCAGTCACCATACTGTGAAGGATGGGTAACAGCTTCTGGATTTTTTCAGGGAGGTCGATGATTTCTACCACCACCGGCAGGTCCTCGGACAGGCGTAGAATGTGCGCGGTGTGAATGCGAGAGTTAGCGCCGTAGCCCTCAATACCCCGCAGCACAGTGGTTCCGGCGATCCCTTTCTTTCTGCACCGCAGGACGATGGCGTTGAAGAGTGGGCTGCCGTGCCATTGGTCGCTCTCACCGACGACGACCAGCAGTCCAGCCGCAATACTGAGAATCATGTTTGCGGACGCCAGTCCCCAGCTTCCCGCCTCGGTTCGCTTGAGACTCTCAAACTCAAAAGTTGAGAATGCAGTATAGGCCCCCAGAAAACCTACGGCAACCAATGTACGCAAGTGGGGGCGGGCGACAAATCGCTCCGTGGCCACCGCCATGAAAACCCCGGCACAAAAGATCCCGAAACATTCACAGCAAACGTTCCCCAGGGGAATGCGGAGGGGAATTTCTGGCTGATCAACCCGCCCATTCCGACAAGCGCCGTCTTCAACAGAATCGCATTCACAAGTTACACGTCCCAAAAATTTTCCCGATTATAGCACAGGTGCGAGATTACGCCTCGCCGGTTGGGGAAGAACTTGCTACAATGTCAGTCCAAGATTACAGGAGGTGCAGCATGGAAAAGCAGGAATTGCCGGGCGTGTTGGCGAAGTTTGCCGAAGCCTATCCGGACGTGTGGGAAGCATACAATAATCTCGGCGCAGCGATCGCGTGCGCAGGTCCCCTGGATGAGAAGACTCAGCGGTTGGTCAAACTGGCAATTGCCATCGGCTCGGGACGACAAGGAGCGGTGAACGCCCATACCCGGAGAGCGCTCAAAGCGGGCCTCGCCCCGGAAGAACTGGTTCACGTAGGGATACTCGCAGTGACCACTAACGGCTGGCCCAGCGCCTTCGCCGCGATCTGTTGGATCAATGAGACCATTGAGAAGCAGCGGAGAAAAGAAAATTGATGCTTCTGAAAATTTACGCCGACTTAATTGACACGAAATCTACAGGAAACACACTGAGAGTAATTTATTGGGTGGTTCTGGCGCGAACCGCTTGCGAAATCCTGAAACGCAGACATGCGGAAGTTCGGAGACCGGCCATCCTGCGAGGAGTTCAGAGAGATGAAGATGCTGATTGCGGTGATCCGTCCCCACAAGCTTCAAGACGTAAAGAGCGCGCTGTCAGAGATTGGCATCTCCGGAATGACGGTCAGTGATGTGCGCGGCTGCGGAAGGCAGAAGGGGCACGTCGAGCGGTATCGTGGTTCGGAATACACCATCGACCTGCTTGCGAAAGTCCGACTGGAGATTGTTGTTGACGATGACCAGTTGGAGGCGGCCGCGGATTGTGTCGCAAAGGCCGCCCGAACGGGAGAGATCGGGGACGGCAAGATTTTCGTGCTTCCGCTGGAGGACGCCGTTCGCGTCAGGACCGGTGATCGCGGGGCGGACGCTCTGTGAGTTGGAATGCTTGAGGGCGAATGGTCGATGGACCTCCCTTTCGTCGCTCCGCCTCCTTGTCCATCAACGGTTAACCATTTATATTTCTGAAAGGAGTCAGTAGGAAATGCCCAAGACGGCCAAAGATGCAGTTGCCCTGGCGGCGGCGGCACAGATAGTGGATCTACGATTCACAGATCTTCCGGGGATTTGGCAGCACTTCTCCATTCCGGTGGAGGCGTTCACCGAGGAGTTCATCGAGGAAGGAGCGGGGTTTGATGGGTCGAGCATCCGTGGGTTCCAGCATATTCAGGAGAGCGACATGCTTCTGGCGCCAGACCCGGAGACAGCGTTCATTGATCCCTGTCTGGAGTACCCGACTCTCGCGATCATCTGTAACGTGAAGGACCCCATGACGCTGGAGCCATACAGTCGGGACCCACGGTTCGTCGCGCAGAAAGCCGCAAACTACCTCAAGCAAGCCGGGATTGGCGAGGAGTCATACTGGGGTCCGGAACCGGAGTTCTTTATCCTGAACGACGTCCGGTTTGACAGCGGCCCAAATTTCGCGTTTTTCGAGGTGGATTCCCGGGAGGGAATCTGGAACAGCGGAAGGGATGAGGGGCCCAACCTCGGCTACAAAGTTCGCCACAAGGAAGGCTACTTCCCCGTCCCACCGATGGACACTCTCCAGGATATCCGCTCCGAGATGATGTTGACACTTAAGAAGGTGGGCGTTGAAGTGGAGGTCCACCACCATGAGGTCGCCAGCGCCGGGCAGTGCGAGATCGACATGAAGTATGACAAGTTGGTTACCATGGGCGACCGGCTGATGATCTTCAAGTACATCATCAAGAACATCTCCCGCAAACACGGCATGACGGCGACATTCATGCCCAAACCAATCTTCCAGGACAACGGCTCCGGAATGCACTGTCACCAGAGCATCTGGAAGGGCAACGAAAATCTGTTTTACGACGAAAAGGGATACGCCGGACTCAGCGACATGGCGAGGTATTACATCGGGGGTCTGCTCAAACACACGGCCGCCGTGCTTGCCTTTGCCGCGCCGACAACGAACGCGTATCGACGCCTGGTCCCCGGATACGAAGCACCGGTCAATCTCGTCTATTCGCAGCGTAACCGTTCGGCGTGTGTCCGGATTCCGATGTACTTTCAGTCGCCCAAGGCGAAACGAGTGGAGTTCCGCTGCCCAGATCCATCGTGTAATGGCTACCTTGCCTTTGCGGCCATGCTGATGGCCGGGATCGACGGGATTCAGAACAAGATCGATCCGGGTCCGCCCATCGACAAGGACCTCTACGACCTTCCACCCGAGGAAGCCAAGAACATCAAGAAGACGCCGGGGAGTCTCGAGGAATCGCTCGACGCCCTTGAGAAGGATCATGACTTTTTGATGAAGGGCGACGTGTTCACCAAGGACCTCATCGACGTCTGGATCGCCTACAAGCGGGAGCACGAGGTAGACGCGGTGCGACTACGGCCCCATCCGCACGAATTCGCGCTGTACTTCGACATCTGATGCTCGAGCCGGTTATGCAGCGCTGCTCATGTTGAAACGCCCTCCTGTCAGACAGGAGGGCGTTTCCATGAGCAACCGCGCGGGAGAGGTTTGCGCACTCTCAGTTCAATTGGTCGGCGTCGCCCTCAATGATCATCGTCTTGTGCTCAGCCTTGGATTGAGAAATCAGCTCCCGCAGCGATTCGTAGAGCTCTCGCGGCTGATCCACTCCTCGAATCACCATCTGAGGCGCGCTGGCGTCGGTGGACGCGAGACTGATATCCCCAAAGTTCAGTATCCGCCCGAGAAAACCTTGCTTCAAGCCGATGTCCCGAATGCGGAAGAGCGCAACGTTCTCGATTTTCTTGGTGAGGATTCCCGACTCGATCTCAACGCGATCTCCGTACACCCGGTAGAGAGTGTTCAATACTTGCAGCTTCACATACACGACCGCGAAGAGCACCGCGAGAATGCCGATGAGTAAACCAATCCACCTCCAAGAGGTGGATGAAGTGCTGAAGGCAAGAATCCACGCGGCGAGAGTGACGAACCCGCACACGACGTAAAGTCGCATGAAGTCTTTCGCGGAAATCCTGCGTTCCGTCTTCAACTCGTTCACTGAAGAGTCGTTTTCGGGCATCGCTATTCCCCCTGTGCTGAGAGTGCACGAATCATAGTCATTCCGGGCAAGAATGTCAACCGGGAAAGAGGATTTCACGCGCTCTTGTCCAAGACCATTGATAGGCGCGCGGGTAGAATATTGACGGTCTCACAGGATCGGGTATACTCATGTTGGTCAAATTGCCTGACGGCGCGGCAGGAGGTTTCCGGGGTTGGGGTCTGTGTGAGGGGTTACGTGGATGAAAGTCGATCTGGGTGTTCAGGAATTGAAGATACTGCTGACGTGGGCGGAGGACGCCACGGGAGGGTATGTCGGCATTGGATCATCTTTTGTGACTCTGGCCGAAAGCAGGCTCATCGACAAACTTGAGGCCGCGCACGACAAATGCGCCTCGGGCGAGACACCCCCCGGGGAAGATGAGAACGATACCGGATCAGGACCGTGGCCAATGTCAGCATCGCGCCAGGGGAGAATGGAATAGATGCCAGTTCAGACCATTGAGCGTGCAGACGTAGATACCGGCACCGGCGTCGGACATCCTTGGAGTGTCGTCATCTACAACGACGACTGGCACTCCTTCGATGATGTCGTCCGTCAGGTGCAGAGAGCCACAGGCTGTGCGCTGGAGAGAGCCGAGCAGATCACATACGAAGCGCATACCCGCGGTCGCGCGATAGCCTACTGTGGAGATAAGGAGAAGTGCCAGGAAGTGGCGTCCGTTCTTCGGGAGATTCGGCTCCAAGTCGAAATTGACGACGATTAAGGCGTCTCTTCGGCAACTGAAATTCCGGCATAAGAACGACCTCGGTTTCGGATGCTCCGATATGAAATTGGGAGCATCCACCGCGATGCTGGAATCTCAATTCCGGAGCTTTGGGATTGACATAAGGCTCCCGTTGAGCATAGAATGCGCTGCACGCATGGACGCGACAGTGACTCCTGTCTCTGAAAAGGTTACCTGATGTCATTTCACAAATTGACTCAAACGCAATCACGATGGCCCACATGTGGGGCGCTGGCTCTGACGCTGAGCATGGCTATCCCGGAACTCATTCTGTTTGGGCCGGTAGGCCGGGCCCAGGAGAGCGTCGCCGTCGAGTCAACTGGGTCGGACTGGATTCAGTTCAAGGGCGATTCTCCCAAGACCGGTGAAGCGAAAGATTCCCTCTCTCTTCCCCCCGCGCTCATGTGGAAACACTCCTCCAAGCCTTTTTTTGAGAATCCCGTCTCGGCTCTCACTCAGGGCGACCGGACGTACTTTTTCTCCGAGCGATACGTCTATTGTCTGGACGGCGAAGCCGGGTCCATCGTGTGGTGGCAGCAAGTGGAGGGACCTATCCGCGCCACACCGGCCCTGGGAGACGGGCTGCTCTTTGTGCCGTCCACCGACTCTATGCTGTACGCATTTCAGGCGGATTCAGGCGCGGTGGTATGGATGTTCCCCACGAGTGGTCTCTTGAGAAGTCATGTCCTGTTCCATGACGGCAAGGTCGTCTTCGGTTCGGATGACAACAACGTCTATTGCCTCACGGCGGCCAACGGCGCGCTGGAATGGAAGTTCTCTACAGGCGGAGATGTCATCTCAGGGCCGGCCGCCCGTGACGGCTACTATTACTTTCTCTCCAGCGACGGCAATCTTTATTGCGCTGAAGCAGACGGCAAGCCCTATTGGAGAACGCCTATCCCCGGAGGTGGACAGAAGTCGTCGTCGCCTGCAATCGGGGAAGACTACATCTGGCTGACGAACGGCAAGCTGTTGTTTGGCCTGCGGCGGCGAACCGGAAGGGTCCAGCACAGAATCTCAACCGACGGGGAGATTCTTTCGTCTCCGGCCATGGATGACCGCAACGTGTATGTGGGAACCAAGGACGGAGACTTCTACGCGATCGACGCGCGATCGGGACGAACAACATGGAAAGTCAACCTTGGATTGCCGGTGCTGTCCACTCCGACGATTGTGCAGAACACGATTCTGGTGGGTACAACGAAGGGACTTGTATTGGCGCTCAGTGCTGACGACGGAAAGACCCTCTGGCAATACCGCATTGAGTGGCTCTCCAAGGGCGGGAATCACGTGGCGGCGTCGCCCACGGTATCGAGGGGGTCTCTCTACATCGTTGGCGACAATGGCGCTCTCTACGGCTTCAAGCCTTGGGGAATGGACCTCGCGGCCCCGGAGACAACAGATGCGCGTGTCAAACTGAAAGCCCGCGACGGAGCCATGGTCTACTATTCGTTCGATCCAGCAACGCCTTCCGACCCGGACCCGATTCCGCAACTCCGTGGTGTCCCGCCCATTCTCTTCTCGGTTACACTGACGGACTTGGGCAGCGGCGTCGATCCGTCGTCCATCGGGCTGACCATGAACGACGAACCAAAGGAATTGGTCTACAACTCCGTTGAGGGAATCGTTGAGTCGAGCCTTGGTCCCCAGGTCGTTCCCGGTGTTGCCATGCGGGCCATCGCAGACGGAGGATACACCATCGGACTTTCAGCGAAGGATTGGCGTGGCAACGAACTGTTGCGCCAGTACAAGCTCATCATCAACAATCAACTGCCGCCACCGGACGCCGTGGGAAAGACCTCCACAACGACGGATACAGGGCCGGGCATAGGGATGCCCTTTTAGGAACGCACCCAATACAGGAAAAACGGAAACCCAACGATCACTTCCACAGGGAGGAAAACAAGATGGGATTTGTTCTTGCGCTGCTACTGGCGATTGTGTTTGCTTTCTTTGCATGGGCGAATCTGGGCAACAGCATCGACTTCCAGATTGTCCCCGCTGGTTTTTTCGACTGGCTATTTTACGGGGACGGCTACAAGGCTGTGGCCGTTCCCGTCTGGGCGCTGATATTGGGGAGCGCCGTGGCCTCGGCTGTGATCTCGTGGCTTTGTTCGCTGAAAGGCAGCCGGTTTCTCAGGAAGCAACTGCGGGCAAAGGAACTTGAGATTGGTGAGACGCGAGACCGGCTTCGCCACGTCGAGAAGAGCCTCCAGGATTACGAGGGGCGCATTCACGAATTTACGTTGAAAGTTCTCGAACTCTCCCGTGCCCCGGAGGCCGCGAGCGCGCTTGAGGGCGAGATTTCGGTCGCTACGCCGCAGGCGCTCTCGGAAGGCGAGAAGTCCACAGAGTAACTCTCCCCTAATCCCGGAGGCAACGCGGACAATGGCGGCGGTCGCGAAAGTCTACCGGACACGGAGAGTCCGCATCGACCCATGGGCAACTCCTGGCTTCAATTCAACAAGCTCAACCTCTCTCCGCGAAAGCAACGCGCGCTGCTCCTCCGCTTCGGTTCTCCCGCAGAAGTTCTTCGAGCTCCACAGTCCGACCTCCTCCGTGTTGAGGGCGTGACCCGGGAGAATGTTGACGCCATCCGTGAAGTGGCAGCAAAGACCGACTGGAACAATGAACTCAGCCTCATGGAAAAGCTGGGCATCCGGATGGTGACATGGGATGATTCCTCCTATCCCCAGCAACTCAAGGAAATCCACGACCCTCCTCCGCTGCTCTTCGTTAGGGGAGAACTGAAGTCAGACGAGTTCCGCTCCGTCGCCATCGTGGGAACACGCCGCGCGTCCACCTACGCGCGAATCATTTCCGAGCGACTCGCGGCCGACCTATCGCGCTACGGCGTTACGGTAGTCTCTGGTCTGGCGTTGGGCGTGGACACGGAAGCCCATCGCGGCGCCTTACGCGCCGGGGGAAGAACCATCGCAGTCTGCGGTTGCGGGCTGGAGGCTAATTACCCCGCAGCCAACTCAAAGCTGCGAGAAGAGATCGTGACACGAGGAGCGCTGCTCAGCGAACTTCCCTTCGGAACGACGCCGGAGAAATGGCACTTCCCCGCCCGGAATCGAATCATCAGCGGCCTGTCGTTGGGCGTGGTCGTCGTCGAGGCGCCCGACGCCAGCGGGGCGCTCATCACTGCCGACTGCGCGTTGGAGCAGGGGCGGGAAGTCTTCGCCGTCCCCGGCAACGTGACGCTCAACAATAACCGTGGCGGGCATCGGCTTCTCAAAGAAGGCGCCACCCTCGTTGAAGATGCGAATGATATTCTTCGCGCCCTTGGACTGGAGGAAGAACAGACGTCCCTCAACTTCGGCGAAGAAAAGGAACCGCAGGAGGCCGCCAACCTCTCACCCAACGAGACTGCCGTTCTGCGAGGACTGGGCCGGGAAGAAAAGCATGTCGACGATATCACCCGCGCAGTTAAACTTACACCTGCCGAAGTCAACGCCTCCCTCATGATGCTCGAGATGAAAGGCTACGCGCGCAGACTGCCGGGGAACATGTTCATGAGGGTGAGGTAAGAGAATCCCATTTTCTGCCCCCCCGCTCGCCCCTCCATCCATCACATAGAGAAGGAACACCATGACCTCATACCAAGACCGCAACCGTCTCCGCTCTCTCGCCGCGGAGTATGCCGCGATTGTCAACAGCGACACCATGAACGCCCGGCGTGAAATCTGGCGGCTGAGCAACCGCCTGCAAGAACGAACCGTGCCGTTTCAGATCGAGGACAACGGGTCGTTTTTTGCGGACCTGACACCTCCTACTCGGTGCGAGGGCGAGGTGGAACGCGACATGGAACTGGAATTGCTGCACGCCATCACCAACCACCGGCTCATCGATGACGACCGGGTGTTCCCACCATACTGCGGCGTGAGTTGGCAGGTTTCGCGTCCGAGCATGTGCCCCGACCTCAAAATCAAAAAAGTGCCCGACTCCACCGGGCGGCCTCTCGGCTACGCAACCAACGAACCATTGGCCGACTTGGCGAATGGGCTGAAGCAATTGCGGCGTGACGAGTTTTCGGTGAACCGCGAGGAAACCTACCGACGGGTCGAAATGGCGGAGAAAGCGTTTGGCGATCTCCTGCCGGTGAAAATCATCGGTCCCCACACGCTCAGTGCAGGAACCGGCCTCGCCCACAAGGCCGTGACATGGATGGGCATGGACAACTTCTATGTGGCGATGATCGAGCAGCCGGAGAACGTCCACCAATTCTTCGATTTCATCGCCACGGAATCAATTGAGTTCCTTAACTGGCTGGAAGCCGAGAAGCTCATCACACCCAACCACGGCGAATTCTATGTCGGGTCCGGCAGTTGCGGTTACACCGATGAGCTGCCCCGACGGTCAGTCGTCGGGGGTGATCGTTTCTCTCCCGAAGATTGCTGGGGATTCCACGAGGCGCAGGAATCGGTTGGGCTTTCCGCGGAGCAGTACGGCGAGTTCATCCACCCCTACCAGCGACGCACCGCCGACCGGTACGGACTGGTCTACTACGGGTGCTGCGAGCCAGTCCACGCTCAGTGGCCGGTGTTGAAGCAGTTCCAAAACCTCCGCAAAGTGACCGTGTCGCCGTGGTGCGATCAGGAGTCCATCGCCGCGTCCGTCGGCAGGAACGTCGTGCTCTCCCGCAAACCTCACCCGCTGAAGCTCTGCAGTCCAACTTTCGACGCCGCCGCATTCGAGGCGCATATCCGGGAGACACTCGACATCGCCAAGGATAATTTCGTGGAACTGATCTTTCGCGACACCAACCCCCTCAACGGTTCCATGAAAGACCGCGTCGCAGAAGCGTGCAGGATCGTGAGGAGGTTGATGGACAGGTGAACATCTTCAATACGGACGAGGGATATGCTGTGCGATGTCCCGGGCTTCCCGGTTGCTGGTCTCAGGAGAATACCGAAGATGAAGCCTTGGAGAACATGCGTGCGGCCATTGCTGAATATCTCGAGGTCGTCGAGGAGTTGGCGGAGAACCAAGAATTCCGTTATGTGGAAGTCGCGGTGTGAGCAGTGCCCAAGCTGCCAGGAGTCAATCACCTCTGCGCCGTGGGCGCTTTCCAGAAAGCTGGATTTTGGATTGCCAGGCAAGGCAAGCATATCGTCATGACCGATGGGGACCGCATTATTACGATCCCTCGAGCCAACCCGGTGGACGCTCTCACCATGGCTGGGATAGTGCAGGATGCCTGCCGGTCTAACCATCGACCGGTTCAGGCAACTACTCTAAACAGCCGAGTTTCCCACCGGAGAGTGTAACGAACAAGCAACTCCATGAACTTGAGAAAAAAACGGGAGGCTTGCGGGCGATGCATACCCGATCAGGAGTGTTGGTAGTTTTGCTGCTTTTGTCCGGCGGTTCGCCGATCTGCGAAGCCCAGGACTGGACTGTCGATGATCTTGCAACAAGGGCCATCGAGACAGGAACCGGCCCCATTGCGCAGGTACGGTGGACCACCCGCGTGCCCAGCAAGGGGTGGGTGGAATATGGCGCCGCGCCGACGCTGGGCGAACGCGTTGAGGAAGACTCCTCCTCGCTGCGCGGCTCAACTAATGCGCGCGAATCAGGCCGCGGCTTTGCCAATAACCATCGGGCTGACGTTCCCTGGCAGGCAGGCAAACCGTTTTACTACCGCGTCCACGCCACCGACGCGGCCGGGAAAGAAGTGACCACGGAGACGGGCAGCGTTTCACTGCCGCGAACGACTCTCCTCGCTGCGACTGCCTCGGGCAGAATTCCGCTCCAGATCGATCGTTGCGAATGGAAGCTGGATTCTCCTCCCGTGGTCGTCGGTGTTCCCTTCGCTCGTGGTGTTGTCTTCTCTGCGCAGGCGCTCCGGTTGGTGAGCGATGGGGGGGCATTGTCGTTCCAGCCGGAAGTGGTTTCCCGCTACGATGATGGCAGCATCTGTTGGTTGCGGGTCTCCTTCCTTGCCCCCAAGTTAGACAGCAAGGTTACCCTTGAGTACGGGCGGCAAGTCCGCCCAACATCACCCACGCCTCACGCGACGGTGAAGGTTGAAGGTAAGTCGTTTCGGGTTATTGGCGCATCGGCTTCCATCGAAGGGCGGACGGACGGGACAGGAATCGTTCGACTCGGAACACAGGACATGCCACTGCCGCGCGCCGCGCTCATTGCCGGAGACGGCGTCACTTATTCCGCCACACCAGAATCTGTGGTCGTGGAGGAGCAGGGCCCAATCCGGACCGTTGTTCGCATCGACGGGCACCACCGGTCAACGGATGGCAAGTCCCACTTCGGATACGTGATGCGGTGGTACGCGTTTGCGGGGAAGCCCTACCTTCGTTGCGACTACACGTTTGCCAATGACATCACGACGCAGGAGATGACCTCCTTCCGTCAGCTTGATCTGCGCTTCGATGGACTGATCGGTCAACCAACAGTCTTCACCGACGGAGCGCCGCTGACACTGACCACGGGGCAGCGGGTCATCCAGAGGGAAGACAGCGAATGGGTGGTGGAACCGGGCACTGGGAAGGGAAAGCGTCTCGCCGGCGGGGTCAAGTGCGGCGGGGCGCGGCTGCTTGTGCGCCACTGCTGGGAGCAGTATCCGAAGTCCGTGGGCGCCACCGGGGAAGGATTGGCGCTTGGGATTTGTCCGGCATTGCCCGCGGGTTTCTACGCAGGTCGGCTCGATGAAGACAAGCTCTACTTCCATCTGCGCGACGGCAACTACGCTTTCCGGCAGGGATTCAGCAAGACGCACACGCTGTGGTTGGCACCAGCCTCATTGCCAGAGGCAGACTCACTTGTTGGCGACCCGCCGGTGGCTTCCTGTCCGCCGGACTACATCGAGAAGACCGGCGCATTGCGTGGGTTGGCGGTGGCCGCGCGGGATCAATTCCCCGGCTATGACGAGGCGCTGAAAGCGACAGCCGAGAACGTGCTCGGGAGACGCGCCGCTCAGCGTGAATACGGAATAATGAACTTCGGCGACTGGTACGGCGAACGCGCATGGAACTGGGGCAATCTGGAATACGACATGGCCCACGCCATGCTGACCCAGTTCGCTCGAACGGGAGACGCGGTGTTCTTCCACCGCGCCGCAGAGGCGGCCCTCCACGAAGGCGACGTGGACACGCGTCACCACGCCACCGACGATCGTCGCGTCGGCCAGCAGTGGATTCACTCCATCGGTCACACCGCGGGCTACTACGACAACAAGTATAAGGACATGAAAGGATACGCCGGTACCGGGTGGTCGGATAATCGAGGACACATCTGGGCACAGGGACTTTGCGAGCACTTCCTCTTCGGAGGCGACCGACGATCCTGGGAGACGGCGAAGCTGATTTCCGACTGGGCTGCCGGACCGCAGACGACCAACTTCGACTTCGGCAACGCCCGCGAGCCAGGCTGGATGACCATTCTCGTCATGGGCGCCTACAACGCGACGCGGGATCCGTACTACCTTAACGCAGCGCGTCTGATGATGCGGAAGGTGCAGGAGAAGTCAGCGGCCACCGGAGGTCGCGGTTTCTACTATCATGAACTGCCAACCGGCCACTGCAACTGTGAAAAGAAACACTTCGGCGAAGCGGGTTTTATGCTGGGCGTTCTGATGACGGGGCTGAAGATGTACTACGATGCCACCCGCGACCCGCAAGCCGCGGAAGCCATCACCGGCATCGCAAAGTTCATCATCGATACTATGTGGGAACCGGACGTAATGGGTTTCCACTACACCTCTTGCCCGGAATCGGGAGCGGGGCCGGCTTCCATCGCCATCATGCTGGAAGGGCTTGCCTTCGGCGCTCAACGGATGAAGAACGAAGAAATCAACCAGATTCTCCGGCAGTCCCTCGCGGCTTCCTGGCAAACGATCGGCGGTGTGGGAAAACACAGCGCCTATTCTCTCTGCTCGCTGGTGCAGGGACTGGATCAATTCGCAAGACTGCCCGGCAGTCCTTTCGCCACGTACCTCGCGAAAATTCAGGCTGAGTTAAAGAACCCCGCGCGTCGCTTGCTGCCCACCAATGTCCCCAACCCGGACTTTGAAGAAGATATCGCCGGATGGACGCCGCGCGGCGGGGAGATGGTTCGCACGACGAATGTGAAGCATTCCGGCGCGGCATCCCTCATGTGGCGCGGCCGGTTGAGGGGACAAAACGAATACTTCAACACACGCTACGATACTGGCGGGGACCCGACGGAGATCACGTGGCTGAAACCCGAAGTGAACTACCGTCTCACCTGTTGGCTGCGAGTTGACAAGCTCAGCCCCGGCACCCCAGCGCCATCGCTGCGTGTCACCTACCGAGACGTTCACGGCTCACGCGGCGGACAGATTACCAATGCCTACGACCTGAATCGCATGGGCGCCTGGCAGAAACTGTCTGCGGACGGGACTATCCCCGAATGGAATACAGGGAACTACCTCGCACTCAACACGAACTCACGCGAGGCGGTGGAGGCGGAACTGTACCTCGATGATGTGTCTCTGTCTCGCGTAACAGAATCCACGGAAGACAGTGGCGCGTATCTCCGCGGGGATGTGCAGCAGGCAACGCTGGCCGCCGGCGCGTCACTTGCTTCGAACGGACGCCCCCCTCAGCGCGAATATCTCCGCGGACCTGGAAGCGCGACGTGGACAATAGACATTCCCCACGAAGGTGGCTTCGCGATCTGGGTTCGCGCCGCAGGAAAAGGGCAACTCGCCATCCTTAAGGTTGATGGCAAGTCGGTCGGCGACTTGGAGGGATCCGCCGGCACATGGGCGTGGGTTCGGGTAGCCGTCCTCAAACTCACCGCAGGCCGCCATGAACTGACATTGGACGAGTTGTCGAAGGACGCCCGGCTGGGTCGTATCGTCGTCACCAATGATATGGCGGCAGTGGAGTGAAAGATGCCTTGTATGGGGGACGGTCTCCCTGGCCGGGCAGGCCGACGCGCCCACCGCGAAACGCCCTTACGGGAATGTCGGCTGCCACCAGTCTGACTTGCACCCGGATGTTTCGGGTGTAAGTAAGATTTGTGATGCGTGGTGGCAATCAGCTCCCTGGGGCCGGGCAGGCGTAAACGAGAGGTTGGAAAGACTTACGCGAGTGAAAGGGGACAGTAACAACCCCCATCCTCGAACCCAAAGGGTTCGCGAACCCAAAGGGTTCGAGGATGGGGGTTGTTGCATGAACTCACTCAGGACCGACAAACCGCGAACTCCGTTACACAATCACTGTCGGTTTCGAAATTATAGGCGCCTATGGTTCCGGCTGGGGTGGATTCTCACAAATCTGACTTGCACCCGGATGTTTTGTGGCGCTTGACAGTTGAGCATTCATAGCGCATACTATGGTCGGAAGTCACTCGGAGAGAAAACAGAATGAACCTGCAAGGCAATTGTAGAATCAGGGCGCAAACGGCGTTGCTTCTGCTGCTGGTGTGGGTGGCATCGGTGGCAGTAATTGCGCCGATGCGCCTCTGCTGCCCAAGGGAAAATGGGCAATTACGCGCCGTCTCAGTGCGTTGCCCGAGTTCGGGATCCGGTGGCTCTTGCTGTTGCGACTCCGCCGCCTCCCCAGGGAAAGATTGCGGTTGCGCCCTGAAGGCTTCCCCCCGGGCCCCTCTCGACGAGTGCTATCCCCTTCCCGAGAAGCGCGTATGTGAACGGACGAACGATAGCGTCGGCGCACACGTCCCCGGGCCCATTCTCATCGTCCCCCAAATAGGGCCCGCGCTCGCACTTGCTCAACATCCCAATTTACTCCTGCAATCCAACACTAAACAACCCAGGCGCCTTCGCGCCCCTCCTCAAACCGTCTAATCCAGAACCTGCAACGATTTGCGCAGGGGATGAACGATAAATAGACACTATCCCACCGCACTTCGTGCGCATACCGCAGGCGGCGGCCCACGCAGCTTTCCTTCAGGATATGTCCCTGAGGGGATGGTCTGGCAATTCGAATCCCCCGTATGATGCATTGAGAACGAAGGAGCGACGCCATGAATTTCAGTCACTTGGGTTTTCAGGGAATTCGGGAGGTCTACAATGTCCACCCCATGTTCGTTCATTTCCCTATCGCGCTGTTCCCCAGCGCACTGTTGCTATACTTTCTCGGAGCGGTTCTGAAGAAACCGTTCTTCTCGGGCGCTGGCAGAACGTGCCTTTATCTGGGCACTGCGGGCGTTTTGCTTGCTTTTCTGACTGGTCTGGGGGCGCAGGAGTCCTTCCCTCACAATGCGACGATACATGCCATGATGCAAACGCACAAGGCAGTAGGATGGATGACCCTCGGGCTTGCGGGGGCCCTCACCCTCTGGAGCTTTTGGCAGAGTCAGTCGCAACCCAAAGGTATGTGGGCGTTCGTGGCCGTGTTGGCCGTCACCGTGCTGCTGATCCTGCAAACGGCGGATATTGGGAGCCGCATGGTGTTCGTTGAGGGGGCGGCCGTTAGAATCGCCGTGCCCCTCGTGGCGCCTGCTGAAGAAGTGTTTCATCACCACGGTGGCGCGTCTCCCGGCGGTCACCACGAGAACATGCAAACCCCTGCGGAAACTGAAATGCCTGCCGAGGCGGAGGAACATCACCAAACCGCCACTCCCTCTCCCGACCATCACGAGGGCGATGAAGGAGGTGGCCATCGACATACTCACTGATACGCAAAAGGTAAGGGTGCATCCCGGAATTACGGAGATTGCCGTAGGATAAAGCTCCAGCTTTGTCAGATACACATTGGAATTGCGGGAAAGAGGTCTGCCACTGACAAAGCTGGAGCTTTATCCTACGGCGACAAAATCGATGTATCCGCTTTTCCGTAATTCCGGGATGCACCCGAAGGTAACGAAGAGACCGCCGCCCGCGATGTGAATGGATGAATCCCGCCGAGGGAAACACTTGATTGGAGGTAAGGTTAGATGTTGAAACGCGTAACAATCCTGGGACTGCTGCTCGGAATCGCAGCTTTCGCCCTGTGGGGGTGCAGCAAGAACAGCAGCAACTTGTCGTCAGAAGGGGGAGTGGCTCCCCCTCCGATGGCGACTCCGCCGGAAGCGCCGGCAGCGACGCCGGAATCCGGCAGTGAAAGTGGCACGGACGCCGCGAATATCACGTACACGTGTCCGATGCATCCCGACGTCCAGCAGGACAAGCCGGGGAAATGCCCAAAGTGCGGAATGTTCCTCCAGGCAAAAGCGCCGGAAGGAACCAAGGTCACTTACATCTGCCCCATGCATCCTGAAGTGAAACGGGACAAACCAGGAAAATGCTCGGAATGCGGGATGTTCTTGGAAGCTAAGATTGGCCATGCCCACGAGGGCCATGGACACGACGAGGACCATTAGCAGTGCTGGGGAGGGGACACCTCTCCTCTCGGATCGAGTGCTCTTTTCTCATTGCACCTGCATGAGGAGTAGACTCAACCCACTGCCCTTTGATTGTACGCAGGGAGGAAAGAACGATGTTGAAGCATCAATGTAAGAAAACGACCAAGTCTCTCCGCGGAGGTGAGAGATTCCTTGAGGCGGCGCGTCAATCCGACAGGATAACGGTTGCTCTGATGAGTCTGTGCCTGACGCTCCTGACAGCGTGGGCTCCGCACCCCGGCGGGACGGTGTGGCTGGCTCCCGTGCACGCTCAGTCGGGCAGCGACATGGACAGCCACGAAGGCATGAGTGACATGGGCAAGCAGGAGCAGAACGCCGGAGGAGATAGGGCGATGCCGGGGATGAAGCAAGCAAACCCGCGATCCCGGCTCTTCTTGTTTCTCGGAATAGGCGTACTTGTTCTCCTGGGGGTTGTCATGTCCGCCCGGAGAGGGATGAAGCTGTCTCCCCGGAAACTGCTCAACCGGCAATTTGTGGTCGGGACGTTGACTTTGGTGGTCATTCTGATCGGTGTACGTCACGTCGTCAAGAAGTACCGCAAGCCAGGCTCCATGACGGTGATTGAGGCGCAGGCGATGGATATGAGTGCGATGAAACCTCCTGTCGGTGCGGCGCCGGTCGCCATCGAGAAGATTGCGCGTCGTGATTTCGAGGCAGCGGTCACCTATACCGGACAGGTTGTCGCAAAGAACGATGAGGATATCTATCCACGCGTCGTCGGCAAGATCGTGTCGCTGCCGGTCTATCCCGGCGACCGCGTGCAGCCCGGACAACTGATCGCGCGCCTGGACAGCGTGGAGCTGGGAGCGCGGGAACGGGAGGCTGCGTACAGTCGCGAAGCTGCCGCCCACGGCCAGCGTGAAGCCTCCGCTCAGGTAGGAAAAGCCAGTGCCGCGCGGTCTCAGGCTGAAGCGGAGGTCAACCGAAGTCAGGCGATGTTATCGGAGGCCCAGCGGGACGTCGAGAGCGCGAGAGCAATGGTGGTTGAGTCGCAGAAGGAACTGACTGTCGCCGAAAAGAAGCTGCTCGCGAGTCGTCAAGAACTCGTGGCGATGGAGCACGAGTCTGACGCGATGGAGGCGGAGTCAGAGGCGGCCCGCGCGGATTTAGGCGACGCCCAGGCCGACCTCGTAGCCGCACAGGCGGACTATGCCTACTGGGTCGAAGAACTTAAGAGGGAACAGCAATTGGTTAAGCAGGGCGCCATTTCGGCGGAGGAGTTTCAGCGGGAAAAGGCTCAGCACGACAGCGCCAGGGCCAAAGTGGACCAGGTTCAGGCAAGGGTTCGCAAGGCGCAGGCGATGATCAAAACCGCGGACTCTCACGTGCATCACTATCGGGCCAATGTGGATGTGACCCGAACAATGATCGCAACAGCCGAGGCGGAGGTAGATCGCGTGAAGGCTCGTATCGAGCAGAACCGCGCCGTAGTCTCTGCTACCCAGGCAAAAGTCGATCAGGCGCGGGCGGGCATCACTGCGACGAAGTCGATGGTTCGCTCCGCCGAGTCAGAGGTGAAGGGCGCATCGTCGAAGGTGGCGCAGATGTCGGCCATGGTGGGACAAACTGCGGCAGGCTTCACCGCCGCCACCACCGTGCGAGGCTACACCGAAATCCGCGCGACTCGGCCGGGCGTCGTCATTCAGCGGCTCGTCAGCCCCGGGGTCCTTGTCAGTCCGGGCACCCCGATCCTGCGAATTGCTGAGATCGATCCCATCCGACTGCAAGCCAATGTCGCGGAGCAGGACCTTAACAACATTCAGGTGGGTAACCGTATAATGGTGACCAGCGCAAAACACCCCGATAGACCCATTGTCGCAAAGGTTACGTCGGTCTTCCCCGCTGTCGACCCAACCGCGCGCACCGCCGTGGTTGAGGCGCTCACACCCAACCCGGATAAGCGCTTTCTCCCCGGCGAATTTATCACGATGAGAATTGCCACGGGAGGAATTCCGGAGGCTATCACTGTTCCCAACCAGGCAATTATGCACGTTACACCACAAGCGACCGGTGTCTTCTATACCGAAAAGCAGCCGGCAGTCTGGGTGGCTATCGGGCGCAAGGAGACCGGCAAGATGCAGTACTACTGCACCATGCACCCGGAGATTGTGCGGGACAAGCCGGGCAAATGCCCAAAGTGTAGCATGAAGCTGGAGCCGATGACCAAGGGCGGCCAGTTCCGGGCGCATCGAGTGATGGTGACGCTGGGGCCCACCGATGGCAAGCGGACGGTCGTCCTGTCGGGGCTCAACGAAGGCGACTCGGTCATCTGGGCCGGGCACGAGAAGCTGAAGGAAGGGGATTCCGTGTTCCCGACAGCATGGGGGAAAGAGGGTCCCGCAACGCTGAAACCCTCGGAAGAAGCGCCGCCTCAAGTCACCCCGGTGGAAGAGCCAGCGGGAACCGGCCATGGAGACCACGCGATGAAGTCACCCGCTCAGGGGTCAAGAACCGCTCCCGGGAAAGTCTACAGTTGCCCGATGCACCCGGAGATCAAATCGAACAAGCCGGGCGACTGCCCAAAATGCGGCATGCGCCTTGAGCCGACCGTTGTATCGCACAAGTCCTACGGTGCGCCTCCCAAGCCCAAGGTCCGGGTGGAAGTGAAATCCAAGGTGACTTACACCTGCCCGATGCACGCGGAGGTCAAGTCGAACAAACCGGGCGACTGTCCCAAGTGCGGGATGCGTTTGGAGCCGGTAAGTAAAGGAGGTGTTGAAGCCGAAGCGATGTATACCTGTCCGATGCACCCGGAAGTGAAGTCAGACAAGCCAGGGGATTGTCCGAAGTGCGGCATGAAGCTGGAAAAGACGGGTTAACGCCACTCGAAGGGTGGGGCGTTGCTCGGAGTTAGTCAGTAGGAAGTGTTCTTAAGGAGGAAGAAATGAATATCAGGTTAGCATTGATGGGAGTGTTAGTTACAGGAATGTGTACCGCTGTGTTGTCTGCTTTATCCAAGCCGCAGCAGGCGACATACGAGGTGGAGGGTTTCCGATGCGCCGCGTGCGTGCCGAACCTGGAATCCGGTCTGAAGAAAGTTACCGGCGTTGCGGCGGTCTCGACTGATCTCAAACAGAAAAGAACCGTTGTCCAATTTGCTCCCGAAAAGACGGACGTCCAGTTCATGTCGATCGCAGCCGGCAAGGCCCGTAATGCGCACGGGGAACCCTACGTCCTGTCTTTGGTCTTGAAGATCAAGCCCAACTCAAGCGAATCCTCGTCGGAGAGTGCGGTAAAGGCCCTGGAAGCCACCCCCGGGGTCAAAAGCGCCCGAGTGCAGGAGAAGGAAGGAACGGTCCTCGTGCAATTCGGTCCCCAGGGGAACGCGACGCTGACCCAGTTGATCGCCGCACTGGAGTCTGGCGGTTACCAGGTCGTGCCGGAGACTGTCGGGGCGACTTCCCGGCAGGAAGGGAAGGCCGGGACTCAGGGTCACGACCACAGCGGGGGCGGCTCCTGCTGCGGTTCGCGAGGTGGAGGCTGCTGAATCTTCGCAAGGATTCGACTCCTACAAACAGCCCTGTCCGCAGATGACGCGGATGGCGCAGATTCAGGAACCTTGATCAGCGTCCATCCGCGAAATCTGCGGAAGAGAGATGGATTTGTCTACTGGAGAGAAACATGGCTGATTCTGTTCACAAACCTCGCTGGGAAAGTCGCGGCGTCAACCCGCTGCATCTGATCCATAAGTGGTCGATTGAGCACCCGTATGTAATCATCGCCTTCTACTTCGCCATGGTGGTGCTATCAGTTCTGGCTCTTAAGTTCATGCCGCGCCGGTTCATGCCCTATGTCGAAAGCCCCATGATCGGCGTCGTGTCGATGATGCCCGGTCTGTCTGCCGAGGAGATGGAGCTGTACATCAGCAAACCCATCGAAGAGCAGATGGTCAACATCCAGAACCTCCACTATATCCGCTCCACGTCACAGGATGGGTTCTCCATTGTCAGTCTGGAATTCTGGTATGGCGTTGACATGAAGAAGGCCCTCTTCGACGTTCAAGCTCTGATGAATGTGGTACAGGCAAACCTGCCCGCGACCGGCGCCAACCTGAAACCTTCCTGGGTGCTTCCCATTGATCCTCTTAATATCCCGATTGTCACTCTAAGCCTTACAGGAAAGGGCTGGGACAAGGTCGGGTTACGTGAATTCGCTGATAACGAGGTCGTGAACCGGCTCAAGGTCGTGCCGGACGTCTACTCGGTTGTTCCGTTCGGCGGATATCGCCGGCAGTTGCAGGTGGTTGTTGATCGGGAGAAAGCCGCAGCCTACGGGCTTTCCATCCTGGACGTGCGCAACGCCATCGACCGATACAACGTGAGCCGCCCTGGGGGAACTCTGACATCTGGAGACAACGAGGCTATTGTCCGCTTCGACACGCGCGCGATCAGCGCAGACATGGTGCTCAACTATCCCGTTGCCGCCGTCAATCCTTCCACCGGCCGCACCCAGCGCGGCGCTGGCGGCGCCGGTGGAAGCGGCATGGGGACGATGGGAGGAAGTTCACAGGCGTCCTCGTCAACCCCCAACCCCCAACCACAAACCACTTTACTGGGACCGGCACAAAGCCCGCGGATTGTCTATGTGAAAGACGTCGCCCGGGTGCTCGACACCCACTGGGAGCGACGCAGCGCTTATCATTTTCTCAAACACGAGCCGGGGACGATGGGGGAAGTCATCCCTTCCATCGAGGTCGCTGTGCTCCAGAACCCCTGGGCGAGTTCCTGGAAGACGATCCAGGGCGTCAACAAGGTTCTGCGCCAGATAGAAAGCAATAACCCGGGAGTCAAATTCGAGGAGTCCTACAGCAACGCCCACTTTGTGGACATCCTGTTTGAGAACATGATGCATGAGTTGGCGATAGCGATCCTCCTGTGCGGCATCGTGGTCTTCTTCTTCCTGGGGGAGTGGCGGGGAACCCTGATTTCCCTGATTACCATTCCCATGTCTCTGGCGATCGCCATTCTGTGTCTTCACGCGGCTGGGATGACGCTCAACAGCGGGACGCTGATCGGTCTTCTCTTGTCCATTGGCCGTCTGGTGGATGACACCATCATTGATGTCCACTCGGTGGAACGCCACCTGCGGATGGGCAAGAGCCCAAAGGAAGCCACCATCGACGGCATTGCGGAGGTGCGACTGGCCGTCATAGCCTCAACTTTCATGATCGTTCTGGCGCTTGCCCCAATGCTCTTCTGCGGCGGTATTGTGGAGTTGATGTTTCGCGAGCTGGTCTGGCCGCTCATCTTCGGTCTGATGGCCTCGATGCTGGTCTCCTTCACCCTGACCGCTCTGTTGTGCGCCAATCTGTTGCGGCACGAAGATGAACGCGAAAAGGACCTGCGGTTTAGACCTTACGCATATCTTTACAACTATGCGTTGATGCCCTTCCAGCATTTCTTGAACCGACTTGAGACGGGTTATTCCAAAATCATCGCCTGGATGCTGAAACATCGCTTTTCCAACATGGCGCGCATCCTGGCAACGGTCATCGTGGGATTCGGCTTCTACTACTTCATCGGCAGCGAGATGATGCCGTTGGCGGATGTAGGGCAAGCCTATGGGATACTGGAAATGCAGCCAGGCACGTCTTTCGAACAGACCGAGCGCGCGGTGGAGCAGGTTGAGCGCATAATCTTGAGACATCCTGAGGTTGAGAAAGCCTCCATCGAGATGGGCTTTGAGAACATGCTGGAAAGCACGGGAACCTACTTTACCGGCTATGCAATGCCGCTCGTGAATTCCGCCACATTTATGTTGACGCTGTCCGACCGGAGCGAACGGACGCGCGACATGTGGAAGGTAATAGACGGCGTACAGAGAGAGGCGATGGACACCATCCCGGGAATCCGCCGCTTCCAGATCAAGGAAATGGGGTCGGATGTCATGGCCTCTTCGCAGGCGCCCATCGCGTTGATTGTCTACGGCCCTGACCTCAATACCCTCGATCAAATGGGAAAGCAAGTCGCAGAGATTGCGGAGCATACCTACGGCATGCACCAGGTTGCTACCAGTTGGACCATGGGGCTGCCGGACTGGGAAGTCAAAGTGAATCCCAGCCGCGCACAGGAGTTGGGATTGACCGTGAACGAAATCGCCGAGCAAGCCTACTACTCTCTGCGCGGCGGGTTTACGAACGAATTCTATCGGATCCCCAACATTCGCCAGAATGTCATCCAGGTCCGGTATAAACCCGATAGCCGAGCCACCTCGAAGAATCTGGAGGAATTGTACATCACCGGCGACGGTGGAAGGCAGGTCCCGCTCAAAAGCGTCGCAGATCTTGAGCCGCGACGCGCACCGACGGTCATCGAACACGACGGTATCCGACGGGTCAACACGATCCTCGGATACTATCGTCGCAATGGCCCCCCCTCGATGGACCTCGCGATGGAGATAGAGATGAAGTCCATGGCGGAACTGAACTGGCCCCCAGGCTACGGTCTGGAAGTTCGCGGCGACATGACGCAGATGATGGACTCGTTCCGGCGCCTCCTCACCGGACTGGTGCTGGCGATCATATTCATGCTGCTCGTTCTGGTAGCCCAGTTCCGTGGGTTCCTGCAACCGCTGCAAATGGGCTTTTCCCTGCCTCTGGAGATGGCAGGTGTGTTCGTGGCTCTATGGCTGACACACCAGGCATTTTCCACGGTGTCGATCATGGCGGTCATTGTATTGACCGGCATGGACATCACGACAGCCATCCTGCTGATCGATATGATCATGCGCTATCGGGACCGCGGTGTCCCGCGCGACCAGGCCGTGACTGAGGCTTGCCCGCAAAGGATGCGCCCCATTGTGATGACCTCGATCATCACCATTATCGTGATGATACCCGTTGCCTTCTTCCCCAAGACCGGAATGGATGCCTATTCGTCCGTCGGGGTCGTCGTCATCGGGGGACTGATCATTGGAACGATTCTGAGTCTCTTCGATATCCCAATTATGCACACGTACGTGGACGACTTCATTAAGTGGCTCAACAAGGCATTCCTCAACCGCGACTGGGAATGGCCGGTCACCGAAACAGACCAGGATCTGACAGCGCAGTTGGCGGAGCAGGAGGGGAAGGAGTGAAGAAGTATGGGGGTGTGGGTGTGTATGGGAGTGGCTACGCCGCTTTGGCCTGGACCGTTTCGGGGAAGGTGACAGAGACTCTGGGCGCGGGTAATTTGTGCAGCCCCTTGGCCGCATCAAATACCGGTGAGATGCATTCAGTGATCTGACTGGCTGTTTCCACCTCGGAATCTTTTCTGGTATAGGTGTTGGTTGTAAAACAAAATTCGGTTTGCTTGTCGCAATTGGAGCATCGACGCATGTTGATCACCGTTACTTTCGAATCTTATAGTTTGGATGCCAAACCGTGTCGTCGGGAACGCAAGAGCAGTTTGCGCCCTCGGTCGAGGTAGTCTGCGATTACCGCGCCCTCCAAAACCGCTCGTTGCATATATTGCTCTGTCAGTCCATCCTTGTAACCCTCGATATGAGCGTGGCTGCTGATGTCGAGTTCAACCGTTTCAGTCAGAATAGCATTGCGCAGTTGCGTCCGGTTTACGCGCCGAATTGTGCTCAGCAATAGAAGGCCTTGTCAACCAACAGAAATCGAGAAAAAAGCTTGAACAAGAGATCGCGCAATCAGCAACATTCCCCAGACTCCACGGTGGTTGGGCAGTCTACCAACAATAGCAGGTACCGCCGGCTCAACTTCGGGCCGGGGATTGCTGTCGCCCTGATGGTCTCTGCCTACGTGGTGTACTCTCGTTGGCAGGAGACAATGAAGCCGCAGCCGCCTCCGGTCGTTCAGAGCCGCGTGATCCCCGGAGGTCCCGCGCCCACTCGCTTCGCGCCTGAGATGGGTGTTTTGCTGGAGGGCGCAGGCGCTCTCAACCTGACCCCACAACAGCAGTCCAAGCTGCGAGCTTTGACGGAAGATTGGAGACGTTTCTCCGGTCCTCTGAAACGAGAACTCGACAATGAAGCCACAAAGTTCCGTGAGTTTGCCGAGGAGGAGGCCAAGTCCGGCAAGGGGAATCTCGTAGAGCTTCAGCGCCGGGCCGAACCGGTGTCTCAGTTTTCGAGAGAGTATGGGAATCTGAAACTGGAGTATTGGGAGCGCGCGATGCAAATCCTGACTCCCTCACAACGCAAGCGGGCCGAAGAGCTTCGGCAGCGGGCTTTGCGACCGCAAACTCCATTGCAGGGAAGTCGCAGCCAACCTGCGAACACCGTTGAATCATCATGAAAGGAAGTGCAAAGAATGCAAATCTGTCTATGGGGAGGTCTCGCTCTTCTGGGCTGGACCGCTGTAAGTTGGGGGCAAAGTCCGGGAGAACGCTTTGTCCTGTCGGGGCCGCTGTCGCTGAACGAGGCCGTCACAACGGCCCTTCGGGAAAGTCCGATGGTAAAAGGCCAGAGTGCTGAGGTTGAGGGCGCGCGCGCGCGGTTGCGCCGAGCCGTGGCCGACACGCGCCTGATTGGCTCGGCAACCAGCCACGTCACCGCGGGTGATGGTGTCAACATGCTGTCCGGGCCGTCTTCCGTGATGCCGAGTGACATGGAAATGATAGGGCCCAGCGCGTCGTTCAACCAAAATCTGACGGCTCTCTTTCCGCTCTACACCGGCGGACGGCTGAAAAGCCGTGTCACGTCTGCCCGGTCTCTGTATGAGTCCATACAGGCCGACGAGGAGACCGTGCGCCAGGACATTCAGTTGGACACACGGGTCGCCTATCGTCGTGTGTTGTGGACCCGCGCGGTTGTGGACATCTTCCAAGCCCTTGTTGACGCCGACCAGGAGCGATTAAGAATCGATCGGGCGATGTACGACGCGGGAAAAGTGCCGTTGGTCAATGTTTTGCGGAACGAAGCCGACCTGGCAGACGCACAACAGAAGTTGACCGACGCGCGGCGGGACCTCAACATCGCGCGGGTAGACCTGAAGACCGTGATGGGTGTCGACCAGAAGTCCGATTTTGTACCGTCCGAACAATTGGCGTTAGAGAACTTGAACCCGGAAGGCGACACGGTGCAACAACTCGCCCTGGAATCACGGCCCGAGTTACAGGCCGTCTCCAAACGGCTCGAAGCTGCAGGGGCCGAGGTCAAAGTCGCTCACAGCGCGTTCAAGCCCCAGGTCGACTTCGCCGCGGTAACCGACTGGCGATCCCAGCGCGGAGCGGGAAACGATGCCGGTGTAACGGTGGGTGTGATAGCCAGTCTGCCATTGCTGGACGGCGGATCGCGCAAGGCGCAGGTTGCCGAAGCGAAAGCCGACGTGCAGAAGGTTAGGCAGGACGGGGAGCAAATCAAGTTGATCGTGACGAAGCAGGTGCATACTTCGCTGCTGCAACTCACCGCCGCAACGCAGAATATCACCACCGCGCAAGCCGCCGTTAAGGCTGCCGAGGAAGATTACCGACTGGCGCAACTGCGCTATTCGTCAGGCAAAGGCATCAACCTCGAGCCGCTGGATGCTCTGTCTGCCTTGACCCGGGCGAGGACCAACCTCGTCCAGGCGCTGTTTGAGCAGAACGTCGCGATTGACATGCTGGAACGGGCGGTCGGCGCGCCGGTCAGAGGGGAGAGGCAGTGACGTCTCGCCCGATTCTTTTACTCTCCATTGCCGCCGTGTTCGTCGCCCCAACCAGCCCTGGAAGGACCGAGGCGCAACTCGAACCTGCAACTCTGTCGGTTTCTGCCAAAATCGCTCTCGACAAAGCTTTGGAGGAGTATGCCCTCGATGAGCGTTTGTTCGCCGAGGGAGCAATCTCGCGGGGAGAGCTGGAAGCGTCGGCCAAACGACTGGAAGCCGCGCGGCGAGAGAGCACCCCGACACCCGATGCGGACCTTCAATCGTCAAAGTCCGTTGCGGCGCGTGCGCCTTTGCAGCCGTTGGCGTTGATGCCGACGACCTCGACGAGCGAATCTCACGAGCAGTTGAGGCAATGGCAGGTGCAATTGCTGGAGAGTGAAAATCAACTGCGAAAATTGGGCGAGCAGGTGGTCTCCGCTGAGGACAACTTGCAGAACCTCGCAAACCGTCTGCATGAGATGGAGACGGAATTGAGACGAGCGCATGGCGCCAAAGCAAAGTTGCATCCGTTCTTGGAGACCGCTCGCGAGTTCCTGGGGGTCCCGTATCTTTGGGGCGGGGCAAGCTTCAGCGGGATGGACTGTTCCGGCTTGATTCTCGCAACGTTGCGGCGGCATGGTATCGTCGCGCCTCACTCTGCAGCGGAGTTGTTCAAATTGGGACAACAGGTCGATGGCGCCCTGCAACCAGGGGACCTTGTCTTCTTCACGAATACTTACAAACCGGGCATTTCTCACGTAGGTCTCTATGTTGGAGGCAACGAGTTCCTCCACGCTTCCAGCGGCCGCGGTCGCGTAACCATTGGCAATCTGGATGATCCATACTACGTGCAAAAGTACGCGGGGGCGCGCCGAATCGCTACCGGTACAACTTGAAGGAGGTGATTAACAATGGAGGAATGTTGTTGTCATCACAAGGGCGGAGAGACCAATGGCGGCCGAATAGACCCAGTCTGCGGGATGAAGGTTGAGCCGGAGTCGGCGGCCGGCTCTTTTGATTACCAGGGGACTCCATACTACTTCTGCAGCAGACATTGCCTGGAGAAATTCAATCAAAACCCGCAGGAATACCTCCCACAAGAGAAGAAGACGCAGCAAACGTCCGAAGGTGCAACTTACATCTGCCCGATGTGTCCGGGGGTCAGTCAAGTGGGGCCGGGCACATGCCCCAAGTGCGGCATGGCGCTGGAGCCACAGGCCGTGGTGCTTGAGGAGGCGAACCCGGAACTCGAGGACATGACGCGCCGCTTCCGGGTCTCCATTGTCTTCACCGTGCCGGTGTTTGCACTGGCGATGGCCGCGATGATTCCCGGAGATCCGGTGGGGAGAGTGTTGTCCCACACAGCGAAGAACTGGATTCAGTTGCTTCTCGTGACCCCGGTGGTGCTGTGGGGAGGATTCCCATTCTTTCAGCGGGCATGGAGATCCATTCAGACGCGAAACCTGAATATGTTCACCCTCATCGGGATCGGGACCGGAACGGCGTATGTCTACAGTACCATCGCGACGCTGGCGCCGGACATCTTCCCCGCGTCCTTCCGCGGTCACGGAGGTCAGGTCGCTGTCTACTTTGAGGCCGCCGCGGTGATCGTCACTCTGGTATTGCTCGGGCAGATACTTGAGTTGCGGGCCCGCAGCCGGACCAGCAGCGCCATCAAGGCTCTGCTGGGACTGGCGCCCAGCACCGCGCGCCGCGTCGCCCAAGCGGGGGCCGAAGTGGATGTGCCACTGGAAGAGGTGCAGGTTGGTGACCGGCTCCGCGTGCGCCCCGGAGAGAAAGTGCCCGTCGATGGGAGCGTGGTTGACGGCAGGAGTCCGGTGGATGAGTCGATGATTACGGGAGAGCCACTGCCCGTTGGAAAGGCAGCCGGAGACAAGGTGACGGGCGGGACGGTGAACGGAACCGGCAGCTTTATCATGCAGGCGGAACGTGTCGGCAGTGACACGCTGCTCGCGCGCATCGTGAAGATGGTCAACGAGGCGCAGCGCAGCCGCGCCCCCATTCAACACGTCGCCGATGTGGTTGCAGGCTACTTCGTGCCCATCGTGGTGGGTGTTGCCGCCGCCACTTTTCTTCTCTGGAGTATCTTCGGTCCCGAACCTCGGTTGGCCTACGCGCTGGTCAATGCGGTAGCTGTGCTCATCATCGCCTGTCCGTGCGCGCTGGGGTTGGCGACCCCGATGTCCATCATGGTGGGAACCGGACGCGGCGCGAGCGTGGGAGTGCTCATCCGAAACGCAGAAGCTCTCGAAGTGATGGAACGGGTTGACACTCTGGTCGCCGATAAGACGGGCACTCTGACGGAAGGCAGACCGAGACTCACCTCAATCTACACTTGCGGCAGTATGGACGAATCGGAGCTGCTCCGTGTTGCCGCAAGCCTCGAACAAAACAGCGAGCATCCCCTCGCGGCCTCGATGGTCGCAGGAGCGCACGATCGAGGCGTCCCAGTGACTCCTGCGGAAGAATTTGCCTCGACCACCGGCAAGGGGGTTACCGGCAAGGTGGACGGTCGAGAGGTCGCGATCGGGAACCAAGCATTGATGAACGAATTCGCCGTGGACACTGAACTTGGAGCACGGAAAAGCGCCGAACTGCGAGCGCAGGCGCAGACCGTGATGTTCGTTGCTGTGGACGGACAACTTGCCGGAGTTTTCGGCGTCTCCGATCCCATCAAAGAGACAACGCTTGAAGCAATTCGTGATCTGCGCGCCGACGGTATCAGGCTGATCATGGTGACTGGCGATAACTTGGCCACTGCGCAGGCGGTTGCCAGCCAATTGGGGATTGACGAAGTGGAGGCGGGGGTTCTGCCGGAGGACAAGGGCAGTATTATCAAACGACTTCAGTCCGACGGGCACACCGTGGCCATGGCCGGTGACGGTATCAATGACGCTCCCGCCCTGGCCCAGGCACACGTGGGTATCGCGATGGGGAGCGGCACCGATGTGGCCGTGGAGAGCGCAAGCGTGACGCTCGTCAAGGGCGACTTGCGGGGGATTGTTCGGGCGCGCCGGCTGAGCAAAGCCACCATGCGGAACATTCGGCAGAACCTGTTCTTCGCGTTGCTGTATAATGGTCTCGGTATTCCCATTGCGGCCGGAGTGCTCTATCCTTTATCAGGGCTGCTTCTGAGCCCGATGATCGCCGCGGCGGCGATGACATTCAGCTCGGTTTCCGTCATCTCCAACGCACTGCGGCTGAAGGAGACACGCTTGTAGGATGATCCACGGGCATTTGTTTGCGACGCTCGCGCTGTGCGGCGCAGGTCTCTTGATAAACGGATGCGCGTCGCGACCTGGAGAGACCGGCGGCGACGCATCTCGCACTCCACCTTCCATCCAACGGAATCCAACGCCAATAGCGCAAGATGAGCCTGCGAACAGTAAGGCCAAGCCCGATCCTGAATTGGATCGCATTAAGTAAAGGTGTCTCAGGCATTCGCAGGTACTGAGCATCGATCCAGGAAAGTGCCCGGAATGCGGCAAGTACCTCGTCGCCGATGTCCCCAGTGGCACGGAGGACATCTACTTCTGCCCGTCGCATCCCGACATAGAGAAAGGCCAGCCAGCGGCGTGTCCCAAGTGTAACCGATTCCTGGAGATGCAGGTGGAGGAAGTTCCCGTCGAGGGTCCGCCGCTCGGGGACGGTTCGGACTAAGCCGCGCGCTACCGTCTTATCCATCGCCTTCTGTTTTGCATCTATCCTCGCTATTTGTCATAATGCTTATTGACTTAGCTCACACGGTTATCATGACACCGCTGTGCTTCAGCCAGCGGAGACTCATGCAAATGGCTACACGGGAAGCCTGCCGCGTCGTCCATAGACACCGCCGAGCGTCAGCCGGCGGTAGCTCACACAATTGGCTCTTGCAGCGGTCCTCAGCCCATTGTGTCAGGAACCCGCGAACTCGCAGAGTTCGCGACTTGAAAGTCAGGGTGTGCGAGGTCAGCGGCAGGGCGGTTCGTAGTCCGCTGTGTCAGGAACCTGATTCTGAAGAATCAGGTGTGCCTCCGATGCTTCCGGTAAGTCCCGTGTGAACTAAGTCAATAAGCGGTTTGTCATAATACCGCTTGTATTGCTTGATCAACCGTGCAGCCACATGTCGGGTGACTTGATGACGCATCCTGAACACAACGAAAAGAAATCCGTCGCCATGTCATCGGTCATTGCGGGAGCATTTCTCACCGGCTTTAAGCTGACGGTGGGCGTGGCGACCGGAAGCATTGGGATCCTTTCAGAGGCGGCTCACTCTGCGCTTGACTTCGTCGCGGCCCTTGTCACCTTCCTGGCCGTCCGCGTGTCCGACAAACCCGCCGATGATGTCCATCGGTACGGCCACGGCAAAGTCGAGAACCTTTCGGCATTGATCGAGACCATTCTGTTGCTGATTACCTGTGGATGGATCGTTGTCGAAGCAACAAAGCGACTGACCCTCATGGGAGCGCGCGTGGAACCGACCGCGTGGGCCTTTGGTGTAATGGCGTTATCCATCGTGATTGATTTCACCCGATCGCGGGCACTGGCCCGTGTGGCGAAGAAATACAGCAGTCAGGCCCTTGAAGCCGATGCTCTGCACTTCCGCACCGACATCTGGAGCTCTCTTGTGGTGCTACTCGGGCTTGGGTTGGTGAAACTCGGTCAGGTTAACCCCGACTTCGCCGCCCTTGAGAGGGCCGACGCCATCGCCGCCCTCATCGTGGCCCTGATTGTCGTGAAGGTCAGTATGCGCTTGGGCAAGCGGGCGGTTGAAGTGCTGCTGGATACCGCGCCCGCCGGCGCGTTGGACCAGATCGAGACGGCCGCGCTGTCGGTGGAGGGGGTTCTCAATTGCCACAAGGTACGCGTCCGCCCTTCCGGGAACCAGTCTTTTATCGACCTGCATGTCGAAGTGGACAGGAACCTTCCCTTTGAGCGATCCCATGAAATTGCAGAGGAAGTCGAGCGCCGCGTGGAGTTCCTGATCCCCAAGTCAAACGCTCTCGTTCACATCGACCCCGCCGAATATGAAAAGGAAGAGATCGCAGAACGCATTCGAATAGTGGCTCAGAACCAGAACATGGCAGTCCACAACATTCGTATTGACCAGCAGGACAATGGAATGGTTCTAGACCTGCACTTGGAGGTGGATGACCAGATGAGTCTGGATGATGCCCATGCCCTTGCCAGCAGGCTGGAGCGAGAGGTCCGCGAGGACCAGCCGCACGTCGCGGCCATCACCACACACATCGAGTCCCGTTCAACCGCCATGCAGTCGGCCGAAGTGCTGACTCCCGAAGCGCAGATGCTGGTGAAAGAGATCGAGGACATTATTGGGGAAGTCCTCGGCGCGGTTGAGGTGCACAACATCAAGATACGTCGAAGCGGGATCCCGAATGACGGCGCGCCGCACGAGAATGCGGGTCTGGTGGTGTCGCTCCACTGTCGGTTTGATGGCAAAACCCCCATTGGTAAAGTCCATCAGCGGTGCCATCATATTGAGGACATGATTCTTTCTCGACGACCGCATATCGAGCGCGTGTCGGTCCATGCAGAGCCTGTCAAGAGGAGATAAACAACCAAAGATGCTGATTATTCAACGAAATGAAACCGGCGCCGCGTGGCTGCCAGCGATCATCCTCAGTTGTTTCACCTGCGCGGTGGCGTTGGGAGCAGACGACGCGGGAGACGTGAAGGTGCAAAGCCCTCCCGCCGCCAGCCAGGCAGAAACAGACGCAAGGGATCAACTGCGCAAGAGCCTCGAGAAGCAGGAGAGCAACTTGCGCATGCAGCACGAGAAATTGAAGAAGCTGTTTGACTCCGGCGCCGTTTCCCTGCGGGAAGTCGATAAGGCCAAGGAAGATTTGGAGAAGGTGCGGCAGCAATTGGCGACGCTGGTAAAGGACAGTGGAGGGCCACAGCCGGTCGAGCCGCCCGTTCTTCAAGTAGACCCGCTGCAGTTTCTTGCCCAGCAGATTCAGAAGACGGTTGAGGAAATCGAGCAGCAACGGAATGCGTTGAAGTCGCTAATGGCGTCACTCAAGACTGCTCGCACGGAGATCGCGAACGTCACGGAAGTGCTGAACCTGTTGATCGTCGAGAGACAGACAGCGAAACAAACCGTGCACCCGCTGATTATCGCGGCGCGCGATTACCTGAACGTGCCCTACGAGTTTGGGGGCACGAGCGCTGAAGGCATTGATTGCTCCGGTCTGGTGTACAAATCACTCGCGACGATTGGCATCGACGCTCCGCGAACCGCGGCGGCGCTGTTCGGCTTCGGCAAAGAGGTCGCACTTACAGAAATGCAGCCGGGAGACCTTGTCTTCTTTGCGAACACCTACAAGCCCGGGATCTCGCATATCGGCATCTTCCTCGGGTCGGATCGTTTCCTGCACGCATCGGGCAGAGACAAAGGTGTCATCATCAGTTCGCTGGTCGAGAAATACTACATTGAACACTTCGCAGGCGTCCGTCGCGTCACGATGTCGGAGGGAAAGTAGAGGCCCTGCGGATTGGAGCGGAGAGAGCATCACAATAGGCGCCCCGAACCGAACTGGTCGGCGCGACTGCATGCCAGTTTCCTGCGGCCGTTCTGTTGCTGGAATTTCAGAATGTGCTGGGATTGTATCATAAGGAACTCAGTGCATCCTTTCGTAAATTCTTCGACATTAGACGCCGGATCGCTTCAGCGTCCGGTAGCTCACACAACTGACTACCGAGCGCCAAGAAAGGACCTCTTTTCTCCCCTTTCAACCCGTGTTCGTG
>Ga0210051_1000324_pt1 | contig 42343 bp, 33 predicted proteins | sample CryGey092014_all_FD_185464 | JGI IMG/M metagenome (GOLD analysis project Ga0210051, IMG submission 185464) | Groundwater microbial communities from aquifer - Crystal Geyser CG23_combo_of_CG06-09_8/20/14_all (SPAdes) (version 2) | ecosystem: Environmental > Aquatic > Deep subsurface > Groundwater...
ATTGAAACAGATTGAAGAAATCACCCGCAAGGTATTCTTGCTTCTGGAAGGAGCTTGGAATACATTGGGATACCGCTTGGTTGATTTCAAAATCGAATTCGGACTTGATGATGAAGGAAATCTTGTTGTTGCTGATGTCATTGATAATGACTCCTGGAGGCTCAGAACGGCTGACTGGAAAGAAATCAGTAAACAAACTTTCCGGGATAATCATCCGCTCAAAGACGTGCAGGAAAATTATGTACATGTTGCTACTATGGTTGATCAATTCATCGTCCCAAAACAGGCACTCATCTTCTGGCGTGGATCTGATAAAGATGAACTACCAAAATTTGATCTGCCTACCAGCATTGCTACAGAAGATGTAATTATTTCCATGCACAAAGAACCATTAAAGGGAGTTACTAAACTAGAAGAATTACATGCCAAATACCCGCAGGGTGCAGTAATTATTCCAATTATCGGCATGAGCAATGGCGCTGGTCCAACGCTTTCTGCTAGAACTTCCTGGCCTGTGAATTCCTTCTGTAACTCTTTCAAAAGTTGCCCGGAAGATGTATGGAGCAATCTTCGCATGCCCTCAAATGTACCAAATGGAACATTCTTGAATTTCGATAATGCCTGTTTGGCTGGATTGAATGCTTTGACTTCAAGCAATCCGGTTGCCTATATGATAAGACAATACACCATTGAGAAATTTGATAAACAATAACAATTACTATCACATGTGACAGGCGTCGGTTAAATCGACGCCTGTTTTTTTAAATATCAATTTGTAATCGGTCCAAAAAAAAATATAGTACTATTGTTTTAGCTATTGATCCCATTATCATGGAAATCGCCGTAAAAGCTGAAAAAAAATGATTTAGCGCTCATATACCTGAACTTCATATCAGTACAGAATGAGAAACTTTTGATGAATTGATAAAAAATATTCAGGAAGCGTTAGAAATCTATTATGAAGAAGAAAAAAACCATAATAAAAATCTTTTGAACTCGGGGAAATTTTACTTTAATATGGAAAGTTTAAAACATGCCGTTAACTATAAAGTTGCTGCATAATATTCTGTCTGATTTATGATATATTGCAGTTTCTCAAAAATGAAGCCATATAAAATATAGAAAAGATCAAAACACCATAATGGCTCCAAACCACAAAGAATTGAAAGTCTGAACAAGTTCTACAATCTTAAAAGATATCTGCGCTCAGAATAATTTTTCTTATGAAAAGCTGATTAAAAAGTATAAAATCAAAATCTAATACTTATGTTTCAATCGCATCTCACACATATATGAACTACCAGCTCTTGTACGACAATCCAGAAGAAAGTTTAATCACCAGACTTCTCAAAGTAAGAAACATCGATGATAATATCGACTCTTTTTTGGATCCGAAGATTTCTGACTATCGAGGAGATCCATTCTTGCTGAATGACATGGAGAAGGCCGTAGATAGGATAATTCTTGCATTGAAAAAGAAAGAGAAAATCATGATTTTCTGAGATTATGATGTGGACGGAGTCACTTCAAGTTATATCGTGTATAAGTTCATCACCAAATATCTGAACTATAAAAACGTCAGCATTCAATACCCTGACAGAGTCAACGAATGATATGGATTGAAAAAACTTCACATTGACCAGATGAAGGCAAAAGGTATCGATCTCATCATCACCGTAGATAATGGCATCGCCTCGTTGGCGGAATGAATTTATGCGAAGGAGCAATGAATCGACCTGATAATCACTGACCATCACCAAGACCTCGAATCCCTCCCTGAAGCCGTAGCAGTAGTGAATCCTCAAGTCTCGCCGAATTATCTTTTCAAGTGATTGGCTGGAGTCGGAGTGGCGTTTAAACTCATCTGTGCACTCCTTACGAAATCGAAGCTGGACCAAGAAAAGAGGAATCAGATTTTCAATTATTTTCTGCCTATAGTCACGATAGGAACGGTTTCGGATGTCGTACCGCTCGTGTGAGAAAATAGAGCGCTCGTCAAAAGATGATTGGAATTGTTGAACGGACGCCATAAAGATTTGCCAAGTTCCATCATGGGATTCTTGAAATATCTGAATATCAAAGATCCTATAGATACCTTTCATATCGGATTTCTTATCGGGCCGAGAATCAATGCTGGAGGCAGAATCAAATCACCCTATGATAGTCTCAATGCCCTTCTCTACTCTGGAGAACAACAATTGCCATATCTGGAAACTCTAGAAAATATCAATCTCGAAAGAAAGCAGATGCAGAACGATATGCTCAAGATCGCTGAGGAACAACTTGATCACTCCAAGAAATTTCTGTTCGTCGCCGATGAGGAATTTCATGAAGGAATCGTCGGAATCGTCTCTGGAAGAATCACAGAAAAATATAATAAGCCATCGCTCGTGATGAAAATCAACAAAGAGAAAAACCTATGAACAGCCTCACTCAGAGGCCCAGTATATTTTAGTGTCATCGACATGATCAAGACTTGCTCGGATATTTTGGAAAGATTTGGCGGACATAGATGAGCATGAGGACTTGGCGTGAAACTCGAAAATCTTGATGAATTGAAAAAAAGATTTGAGTGCTATTGCGAGAAATGCATCACTGATGAGGATATCGAAAAATCACTTTCCATCGATACCAAAATCTATCCGCATGAACGGACCACAGAGAGTCTCCAATCCATTCATAAACTCGCTCCTTTTGGGGAAGGGAATACCGAACCGGTGTTTCTCTTAGAGAATGTGCAGATCAAAAAAATAGAGAAAGTCTGACAAAAAACGAAGACTCATCTCAAGATTCACGGACAGTTCGGAGAAAACAAAATCAATGCCATGTTCCGAGGGAAATGAGACGAAGTGAAAGACTTGCAAGAAGATGACGTAAATGTAAATTTAATCTGAAAAGTGAAAAAGGATACGTTTAATGGAGGGTATTTCTTGGATGGTGTTTCTCGGGAATTTTAACTCTTTATAATCAAGGTAAATGGATGTATTTGACGAGTATTATGAGCTCGATGAACAGGAGCAGAAAAAAGTCAATCTCCAATTGTTAATCGATGCTGGGCATCTTATAGATATTCAAGGCTACAGATATACATGAGAGCTACAGGCTGTTTTCAAAATGAAAACCGAGGAATCTTATAGGATTTTTGAAAATATCGTCAAAAAGATAGAACCTACAAGTGATGACGAAGACTATAGATAGATTTTATTTTTGATTGCAAACATGTCACAAGAATCACTATCACTTCAACAACAGATTGACGAAATCAAGGCGAGAAACAGGCGTGTAGAAGCTGATAAGAAACGAGAGACAAGTCGGGCGAGGAAAATCATCATCGCAGTTCTGACTTACGCAGTCATCGTCTTATTTTTCTATTTCGCTGAACTTCCAAAGCCGTTTGTGAATTCGATAGTGCCGACATTGGGATTTTTACTTTCCACCTTAGGATTGGGATTATTCAAAAATCTGTGGATAAAACATAGAAGAAAATAAATTTCTAATATGTATTTCTATCACCTCACCAACTAAATTTTTTCTTCCCTACGTAGTGATACTTTTGTGGTTCCCGCAGCTTCATGCGGAACGGGCGCCAGTATCCAAAACCCTCTGGGAAAGACAGTCACACACGTGCTTTCCCACCTCACCATGAATGTACGCTTTCTAGTTTTACTCCTCGAATAACCTACGCTTGGTTATTAAACTATGCCCATTTTGCAAATTCATATCTTACTCGACAATAAAGACGACACGGACGGTTTCTTTATTTTCTTTTTCTTGGTAGGTCGATTGCAATGTCTGTTTACGGAGCATACTTTCGTTCAAAATCGAAATACGCTTTTTCCAAGACCGCAATCGACGAGGCGCTTTTGTCCCGGTGATTACCGAGAGATCGGGCGCGGGCAAGGTGCGAGAAAAAAATATCTGTTGAAATCATTTCCATAAATCATATTATGATGTTGTAGTAAATCCTCAAATGGGGATTTTTAAAATTATTTCACCTCATTCATGCAACAAGCAGAAATTGATCAGATTACGAATATCATCGTAAATTTTGAAGAGAAAAGAGCTTTCGTGCCTTATTTTTCTGATTTAGCAAATCATGAGACTTTCGGTCCTATCTTTAAAAATCTCGACGAAGGACAAAAAAAAGGAGTCGAGGAAGTCATCAAAAATTACATCACAGGAAAAATCGAAGGTATGACCAAAACCAAAGGAGGTCAGCTTTTCAAAAGATTTTTTGAGGCATTCCCCGATCTATTCCGGGAGTTTAGAACCTTGAATGAAGAACATCTGACTCAAGCTCCTGAATTCCAGAAATTGGGAAAACAAGTCGAGCAGGAAATGTTTAAGCTCGAATGAATCCTCACCGAAAAAATGTTCAATCAAGAAAAAGGACTCGATAAGGTAGTCGGATCCTTCTATAATATCGTCTACACATTTTTCCCTAAATATAGTTTGATTGAGTAGCTATAAAACCATGGATCTTCTTTCTATTTATCTATTGAATATTTTTTCACAATAACGGGCTTTCATAATTCGATAGCCTTATTTATAGCGTCTTGAGTTCATTGGCTATCATTCACCTGGAATGCATATAATTCGTCGCACTCTTTTATGATCACTGTATTCCTGGCATAATAACTTTCAACGCTGGCTTCGGTATACGGTGTTTCATCGTTTATTCTTTCTGAGGATATCTCAGATATTTTTTTCAATTGCAATGTAATCATATCAGCCTGCTCTTGAGTTATTATTCATTCCACGGCCCTTTTATGATAGTGCTCACAAAATTTTTCTAGAGAGATAGGCAGATATATCTTCAATTGTTTTTTTGGATTTCATAGAAACAGAACTGATTGTGTAGCAATATAATCCACTCATAGCGCGCCTCAAGTGATTATTCAATCTCATCTCTTAATGATATTTTCAACTGCCTCTTTAACGTCTTTTTCAACAGCTTCATCGATAGCTCTCCAAGAGCCGCTAATCGCATAGAACCTCATGTGTTATGGTTTATGAGGTAAAAACTACTTTACGAAGTGAAGGAATACGCCTTCATATTTTTTCACATCTTTGATGATCAATTCTTCGCCTCATTCCAAAATTACCTTTCCGCTATCGCCCATCTGACCTCATCATTCTCCATATAGTGGAGTCGTATCAAAAATCAAAACTCTTTGCCCATTCACTTCAAAATCTTTGAGTAATTTCACATTTTCGCTGTGAAGATTTCCATAGCCTAGAAATTTTGTCGGTGGCATTCATTGGACATATTTACTTCGATCGACTCATTGTTTGAACATATCTTTGGAACCAGCACGTGATCTTTCTTGTTGAACCTCCATTTCTTTATTGAATTCTTTCTGATCGACTTTAAATCATTTTTCGTTGGCTAATTCGAGCATGAGTTCAAACGGGAATCCACAGCTGTCGTAGAGTTTGAAGGCATCTGCTCATGCAATTACACCAGCCTTCTTGTTTTTTTCAAAAAGTTCGTTGAGCATTTTTTGTCCGTTGCTGATGGTCTTTTGGAATTGAGTTGTTTCTTTAAGAAGTACAGAAATAATATTTTTCACGCGCCGCTCTTGCGGTATAAGTTCGACCGCATCCTGCGAAACCGCATGATTGGGTCTCTCTATATCGAAGCTTCCCTCGAAATTATTGGAAATCCGATTCATAATTTCTTCAATTAATTTTGTGGATTCTGACTGGGAAAGTTCTTTCAACAAAATGAGATTGTAAAACATCCTCCTGATGAGTCTTCTCAATACGTATCCTCTGCCCTCATTTGATGGCGTAATTCCATCGTTGATGAGAAAAAATGAAGTTCTGAGATGATCAGCAATTACTCTAATCCTTTTCTCATTCCCTGCATATGTAATCTTGAGATGTTTCTCGATGATCTCGATAATGGGCTGGAAAAGGTCGGTTTCGTAGACGGTTTCCTTGCCTTGCAACACTTTGCACATTCTTTCAAACCCCATTCACGTATCTACATTTTGCTGAGGAAGCTTAGAGAGAACTCCATCTTCTGAACGATAATATTCCATGAAGACATTGTTCCGTACTTCCAATCGATTTTTTTCATCAGATTTTGGATTTGATTTTTTTGATGGTTCTCATTTTCCTATCCGGTAGAATATTTCGGTACATGGGCCACATGGTCAGTGATGACCAGGACTTCGCCGATTATCTTTGGCTCACAAAGCGCAAATTCTTTCTGCATCAAGGCCGACATCTTTTCGGTATCCGATAGTCTCTTCGTCTTTACCTACTTCTTTATCTCACTCAAAAACCGTAGCAGATAATTTTTTTGGATCGAATCACAAAACATCTATGAGAAAATCCCGACTTCGCTGGACGGCCTCTTTTTTGAAATAATCGCCGAGTGATCGATTTCACATCATGTTGAAAAATGTCAGATGCGAAGCGTCCCCTACTTCGTCGATATCTACGGTGCGCACGCACTTTTGGATATTGTAGAGCCTTTTGCCGAGCGGATGTTTCTTTCCAGAAAGATACGGGATAAGTTGTTGCATTCCCGCGATGGTAAACATCGCTGTGCTTTCTTTCCCGCCGACGAGTGAGGCTTCTGGGAGATAGATATGTTTTTTGGATTCCCAAAAATTATTCCGTGCTTTTCTGAGTTCCTGGGATGAGATATGTTTCATGACTATAGGTACAAATTAAAAGTCGATGGGATCAATAGTGTTCTGAAGGTGCCGCGTTAATTTCTGCGCTTCTTTCTTGGTAAAGAATCAGAGTTCTTTGCATTCTTTGGATGGTGTGAAGTTGAGGTCTTTCACTTTGGTTTCGTACATGATATTGGTCAATCGCAAATCTTTGATTCTTTTTTTTCTTGTGGTGATAGATAATGGTCTCTTGTCGATTTGCATCACTTCCAATCCAGCTTCTTCTTTGAGTTCTCTTGCAAGCTCTTCATGAGGATTATAACCAAATTCCAAACCTCATCAAGGTAGAGATCGCGTATCATCGTCTTCTTTGAACAAAAGAATTTTGGTCCTCGTTTCATCGAAGATAATTGCTTTGACGCTGACTCTGTAACAACATGGAGGAAGTTGAAGTTTATTTTTCATTACGTCAAAAATAAGGGCTAAATCTAGAATAGAAACTACGTATTTGCTCGTAATTTACAAGTTGGTTTGGATGCCTCTTTTCTTTTTCTTTTTAGCAAACAAACCTCTACCCCACACTCGTGGGGCCCCTTCTCCTTATCAGGAGACACAGTTAATAATTGTCCCTCCTGATAAGGAGGGTGGCCGACCCCGACGGTTCGGTGGAGGTCGGGAGGTTTGAAGCCCCCTCGGAGGGGGTTGGGGGTCTTTGAAACTAATTAATACTTCTTCCCAATCCCGCGGAATGATCTTTTGTGTCCAGCACTAGCTCAACCTGACGATGGTCTTGAATCGTCTCTTCTTGGTCACTTATGGAATGGTCATTTGAAAAATCATGGACGTGCCGGCCCCGCTCAATGCGGGGTAAATTTGCCATCTCTTTCGGGTCCCGCTATCCTATGTTGCGGGGTAAATCTGGTATCATTAGTTCATTTATGGAAAGGTCTTGGCAATATTCTATCCTCGCTCACTCAAGCAACGAATCCTGCCTTGACGAATGGCTTTCAGTAAGTCTTCTTCGGCCTATCTTCTCTTGGCGGACGTGGTCCAAATGACGGCCCTCCACTTGGGCGGGTAAACTTGCCTCCTCCATTGAATGTTCTGCGTGGTTGCCCCGCTATACCATGTTGCGGGGTAAACTTTGGGTTCATCCTTCCTTTGCCGAACTTGTCGGTGGATTTATCTAGGCGATATTTGATGAATTCAGATTCTTTGTCTTGCTCTACGATATGATCAGATTTTGCTATTTTTGTTTTGTGTGTTCTTTCTATGTTAGCAAAAAGTTTACCTTCTTCTGGAGAAACCAACATGATTGCTTTGCCGTATGCGCCAGCTCTTCCTGTTCTTCCGATTCTATGAATGTAACTTTCAGATTCTTTGGGTACGTCAAAATTTACAACCAAGCCGACATTATCCATATTGAGTCCTCTCGCTGCAACGTCAGTCGTGACGAGGATTTTGAGATTTCCGTCAGTGAATTTTTTGAGGGTAGAATTTCTTTTACCCTGACTCATATTTCCGTTGAGAATTCAAACTTCGTAGCCGGATTTTTCTATCGCAATACCGATAGTTTTGGTATTCCTTTTGGTCTGCGTAAAAACTAATACCTTATCATTGATGTGTGCTTTGATGATTTTGATGAGATTGAAAATCTTATCCTCGTGAGGAACGCTCACATAGCTGTGATGGATTTTGTCCACGGTCACGGCTTCACCGATTTTGATGAATTCGTACTCGGGAACGTGCTCTTTGATGATGGTTTTTATCTCTGGACTGATGGTCGCAGAAAACGTGGATGTCTGCTTGATGTTTTTCATATGTGCTCGGATTCTCTGGATATCACGGATAAATCCCATGTCCAACATCCTATCTACTTCGTCAAGAATGAGATAATTTACCGTACTGAGGTTGATCACTTTCTGATTGACGAAATCCAATAATCTTCCTGGAGTCGCAACGATGATACCCGGTCATCTAAATAGGGCTTTTTTCTGGATGAAGGGACTCGCACCGCCATACACGCAGGCGGCATTAACTCTATAATATTTGGTAAGCTTGATGATCTCTTCGCCGATCTGATTGGTCAACTCTCTGGTCGGAGATAGGATAAGCGCCTGCAGTCATCTCTTGTTGGTGTCGATTTTTTGAAGTAATGGAACGAGAAAGGCGGCAGTTTTCCCTGTCCCCGTCTGTGATTGCCCGACGATATTTTTTCCATCCAGCGTCAGTCTGATGACTTGAGCTTGGATATCGGTAGCGTTGTCGTATTTCATCTCAGCGAGCGCTTTGAGAAGGCCAGCCTTGAGGTTAAATGATGAGAATAGCATGTAAATATAGGTATAAACTGATAAAAATGTATAATGAGCTTATCTATTCCCTACTCATTTACAAGGGCAAATTCTATTGACTTTTAACGTATAGTATGTATTATAAATCCATAATTCAAAAACAAAATTATATGAGTACCATTGAAATTATTATCGTAATTAACGCAATGATTACGCTAGCTTGTCTATTAATACAAGCCCACGGAATTAAAAAAGGAGTGTATGATTCCTCATTAGCATCTTGGTCTATTTGGTCTTTAATATTTCTTTTCTCTTTCATTATTTATTGTGCAAAAGATGGTTTAACAACTATGGTATGGTTGTTAGGTGTCCAAACAATAGGACACATAATAATGATACCAATAACTTATAAATATTCTGTTAAAATCATTAGCAAAGAAGAAAAGAAATTAGTATGGATTTCCATCGGAGGATTCATTCTCTGGGGATTTTCATTGCTACTATCGTATATATTTGAAATAAACTTTCTTATACCTACGATAATTGGCATTTGTGGCCAAATAATTGCTGATGCAATGGGAGCAATTCCCTACCTCCGAATTGTGTATCACACACCTTTTCGTCAACCAATCGCAGCCTGGATTCTAAATGTATTTATTTATCCATTAACCATATATGGAACAATAATTGCAAAAGAATCTTGGACAGCATACATCTTCATTATATATGCATGGATAATATATAGTGGAATGTTAATTATGCTATTCATTGGGCGACAACGAAAATGAAAAAAAAATTTGGCTGGATTTCTTCCAGCCTTTTTTTAAAAAATTTTCTCTGCTCTCTTCCTATCTGAATCGGTCAGATAAATTTTTCTGAGTCTGATATTTTTTGGGGTGATTTCTACATATTCATCAGTGCTGATGTAGGCAAGCGAATCTTCCAAAGTAAGTGGAATAATCGGCTCGAGTCTCATCGCTTCGTCATTTCAGCTTTCTCTGACGTTGGTCTGTTGTTTATTTTTGGTGAGGTTGACGGACATGTCGCCTGGCTTTGCACTTTCTCCGACAATCATTCATTCGTACATCGCAGCTTGTGGAAGGATGAAAATTTTTCCTCTTTCTTGCAATTTCCGGATGCTGTATTTCATACATTTTCCATTTTCTAGACTGATCATAGAACCGTTGGCTCTCTTAGGGATATCGCCCTTGTAAGGCGCGTAATGCGAGAATGAACTATACATGATTCCTTCACCCTTGGTCATGAGAACGAATTGCCCTCTGAATCAAAGCAATCCTCTCGTAGGCACTTCAAATTCCAAAGTGGTGATGCCATTGACGGTGTTCATATTCACCATCTGTCATTTTTTGTTGGCGACCATATCGATTACGGCACCTGATAATTTTTCATCGACATTGATGATGACTTGTTCGATTGGTTCAGTTTTCTGATTACCTTCGTATTTGAAAATTACCTGTGGAGCAGAGACTTGAATCTCAAATCCTTCTCTTCTCATGGTTTCGATGAGGACAGATAAGTGTAGTTCTCCTCTACCGGAAACCGCAAAACGATTTCCTCACCCGGATCTTTGTCCGGGGCCAGATTTTTCGAAGTCTATTTCGAGTCCTACATTGGTTTGTAACTCTTTGTGAAGTCTTTCTTGGATATTTTTGGAAGTGACTAATTTTCATTCTCTGCCGGCGAATGGAGAATCATTGACGAGAAAATCCATGGTCAATGTCGGTGCATCAACTTTGATGGGCGGAAACGGTTCGCATCACTCTACGCCGATTGTTTCTCCCACGAAAATATTGGGAATGCCGGCGATGGTCACGATATCACCGCAGCGCGCCTCTTTAGTTTCGACTCTGGAGAGTCAAAGCGTAGTGAATATTTTGGTGATTTTTCATTTTCTTTTGGCTCATGAATTATCGAAAACGACTACTTCTTCACCTTGTTTCACCGTTCATTCGTACACTCTTCAGATTCCAAGTCTTCCGATGAAATCATCATATCACAGGTTTGCTACTTGCATACGGAATGGCTTGTCAGAAAAATCTGCAGCTGGTTTTACTTCTCTTTCTATCAATTCGAAGATAGGGAAAATATTTCCATGTTCTCTCGCTTCCTCGAAATCTTTCATGTCATCAAAAGCATATCCACCTTTGGCGCTACAATAAATAATAGGAAAATCTGCTTGAGCATCCGTAGCTCATAAGGCAAAAAACAGATCAAAAAGCTGGTTGATAACCCGCGTAGGTCTGGCAGTATCTTTGTCTATCTTGTTGATGACGACGATTGGCTTGAGTCAGAGTTCTAGAGATTTTTTGAGGACGAATTTGGTTTGCGGCATCGGTCACTCATAGGCGTCGACCAACAACAAAACGCTGTCCACCATCTTGAGGACTCTTTCCACTTCGCTTCCAAAGTCGGCATGTCCCGGTGTATCGATGATGTTGATGACGTCTCATTTGTAATTCACGGAAGTATTTTTGGAGTAAATAGTGATTCCTCTTTCTCTTTCCTGGTCATTGCTGTCCATGATGAGATTTTGATCTTCCACTAATTTCATGGTTCCTGACTGGGTTAATAACTTGTCAACCAGTGTGGTTTTCCCATGATCGACGTGGGCGATGATGGCGATATTTCTAATTTGCATTTGCATAAGTTTAACAAAACATAAAATAAGACGCAAAAAGTTCTGAAAGAACTTTAACGTCGTTTTTATCTGTTGGGATTCTTTGAAGCCCTAACAGAAAAAAAGCTTTATGACAAAGCTTTGTGAGAAAGCATATTGTGATTGGCGTATTCATAGTCTTTTCCTAGTAAATTGCAAGTTGCTTTGTGTCGATTAATATGTATAATAGCTTTTATCTAAATTTACCTTTAACATTCTTTCATGCGGCAATATATGGTTTTGCTTTGAGTAGTCGCCCAACTCTATGGGATATTTTTTTATATCAAAGCGACAATCAAGGGAGAAACGAAACCCAATAGAGTGAGCTGGCTGATGCGGTCGATTGCTCCATTAATCGCTTCTGGAGCTGCCTTATCGGATGGCGTACGTCGAGCAGCACTTCCTGTATTTATGTCAGGATTTTGACCGCTTTTAATATTTCTTTCTACTTTTGTAAATCGTAAATCTTATCGGAAGCTGGAAAAGTTTGATTATATCTGTGGCGCATGTTCCATTTTGGCATTGGTGCTGCGATGAATTACCAAAGAGCCAATGGTTGCGATTTGGTTTGCTATCGCCAGCGATGGATTCGCTGCAGTTCCAACTATTATCAAATCTCTGAAGCATCCTCACACAGAATCAGCGATAGCATATACCACATGATTATTTAACGCGTTAACGAGTTTCTTCGCCATGAGAACATTCGGTGCTGCTGAACTTGCTTTTCCGATATATCTTGTTTTTGTAGATTCTCTCTTGATGTTCTCTGTGTATGGAGGGAAGTGGAGAAAGAAACATCAGATAGAAAAATAATTTTGTAATGTAAAAACCGTACCACCAGGTGTCCCCGGATAGAGACGTAGCAATGCTACGTCTCTACGCCCGTTGGGCGTACACGGTTTTTTCTTTATATGTTTTAATTAGTTGCTGATCCCACTTGCTTGAGAACCTTGTTCTCTTTGATGCTTTCGATGAATTCGTATAAGCGTACTTTGTTGATGCCATTGGTCGTAAGGATATACATTTCTGGCTTTTCGCCTGTTGCTTCTGGAATCGCTATATCCACTACTTTCGCCGTTCTGAGATCAAAGCTGTATCTGAATAAGTAGTATAAGTTGTAGCTTGTATTGTATTGATCGTTGGTCTTGAGCGGACGAGATTCATAGACAGTAAATGTCTGATTATCTTTATCTAAGAAGTATACATATCTGGAATTGGTTGTTGAAATGATCTTCACATTGTCTGAATATTTTGATGTCATCTTGTCTCCTCCGAGGAGTTTGATTTCACGATAATCGAGATTGAATGAGTTAGCTGGATTCCTCCGGAATTGATATGGTTTGCCGTTTGCCCATACCAAGAACGTCGAATCGATAGCGAAGTTGGTGAAGCCCGAACCGAAGTTGGCTCCTGTCAGCATATTTGTGTTGAGATAATATTTTTGTCCTGCCTGGTAAATAGTCTGTGATCATAAGGTATTGCGGTATCTGGTGACCAAGACGCTGTTTGATAAGGTTGTGATGTTCGGCTGGAAGACATAGAGATTCGCTTTTCCATAGGTTGCTAAACCACCGATAGTGAGCGAAAATCCGTCAGGATCTCCTGTGGTCAGTATCTGTATTCCTCCCTTGTTCACCAAGAATATCTTTCCATTGTTAGTGAAGCAATATAATCCATCTTTCAATAAGCTCTGATTGCATCATTTAACAGTTTCCTCATCCATACTATACTCTACTATCGATCATCTTACGTTTTCACCCATGGCTCACATCAATGCTGCTTTGGTTCATGCGATATTCAGATCCCTTTGATAAAAGATATTGGTGAGGTCTCATAGTTTCTGCTGTTCGGTAGTATTGAAAGTCATGATCTTGGTCTTTCTTCCTGTAGCGATATCATCGAACTGGCTGAGATTATTGATAGCAATGATATTGAATCATTTATAATAATCCGCTCTCAGAATCTTCTGGAGCTGAGCGACATCTTCTAGCCACCTTCCTTTGCTTTCAAGCGTAGTGAGTTTGGTCATGATTTCCTGATACTTGAGCGATTTTTCATCGCCGGTCGGATCCATGGATTGGAATAGGAAGATATCTTTCTTGATATCATCAACAGTGACTTCTACAGACACGCCCTCAGGCGTAACGTATACGGTATCTTTGTTTGTGCTGATGATTTCAGATAACAAGCTATAGAGCATGAAAATGATGACGATGCTGAGTAAAAATACTGTCGCCTGATATTTATTCCTGAGGAACATGTTCTTGAATTTCTCTATCCGACTGCCTGCTGCAAAATTTCCCAGATTTCCTAATTTTCCTAGCTTAGGGCTGAATTTCAATCCTCCGCTCTTCTGCTCTGAGCGCATATATTGGACGGTGTAATGAGATATGAATCCTACATGCTTTTTATCCAATCTACTGGTCACCACTTCGTGGATGAAATCTATCAATGATACTTCTTCAGACTTGAGGATAGATTCGACTTCCTTGAAATCATGCTGATCGATTACGTCAGAAATCTTTGTTCACACGTACAATATCTCGTCTCCTGCCTCTACGTCTCCTTCGACGAAATCAGAGAACAGATCGATCTTTCCTTGTGCATTGACACCATTATGAAGCGTGTAATATAATTTATGATCTCTGAATATCACGATAGTCGCATTCCCGATCATCGATGTCATGAAGAGATTATCAACGACGAGCTGGATATATCATTTGATAGGGAAGAATTCTACTTCTCCGAACTGATCAGCGAATGCTTTGAGTTTGGTATTGAGTCATTGGAGAAGAATTTCAAAATTATTCTTCACTTCTTCTATGTCAGACTCTTCGGTCTGAAGCTTGTCCATGAGTTCTGCCATGAATTCTTCTATCAGATCTTTCTGATTATCAAGAAATTTATTCTTTTCAAACAAGACTGAGGCCTTGATGACGATACCGTTTGCGAGCTCCTCATCTATCTTCAATAGCTGTTCTGGTTCTAGATAGAGCTTCTTTTTATCTTTTAAGTGCATGAACCACTTTTAGAATAATAAAAAATCAGAAAAAATAGGTACAGTATTCACTAACCTTGTTAATATCAAAAACTACTCTTTTTTCAATAGTAAATATGAGAAAATATATTTGAAGAAAAAGAGGGTATATCGTATCTTTTTGAGGTTTCTGCGTGGATCTGAAATTACTCTCCGCAATCGTTCCAATTTTAAAATTCTTATGATTTTGGGCGCTCTTTTTTGCTTGCCGACCCAGAAGTCAAATGTCCCTCATTGATTGAGGACGATGAGATTATTTACTTGTATCATATCTTGGTTGGCATGGCTTCGGATTTCTTGAACCGGGTAATCGATATTTGATCTGGCAACGAGAAGAATGTTTATCGCTTTCGGATCTATCCCCTCATGTACCTTTTCCCAGTCGAGATTATCATAGCCATCTTGAGCGTATCCTACCGTGTATCATTTTTTCTCTAGATATTTTTTTGTCTGCGCCAAGAGGTCTTGATAAGTTCCGTAGAGAATCAAATTCATCTTGTGATGCTGATGGACGTCTTCTAGAAATGCGGGGCAGAAATCTGTTCCGTTGAGATTGTGGAGCCGTTTGCGAAATCATAAAAAATAAAAAATCTGAAGCGCTATCCCGTCGGGAAGTACCATATCTGCGTGTTGAATCGCATCGCGGTACGCGGTACGTGTGACGCAGGCATCTATTTTTTTGTAATCAGGGAGAAGAACATTTTTGAATCGCTCTGATTCTATTTTGGCTGGCTGTGTATCGAATAATTTCTGGCTGCCTATCTGAGCGAAATAGAGATAATCAACAATACAAAATCCTTTCTTGGTGTAAGTTTCAAGAATGTGTCTGATTGCCTGATTAGCGGTTCATGTGAATAATGTATCTAAAATAGAATGCAAAATAAGACGAAAAGGACTAAAAAGGACGAACTAGGGAGCCATAAAGAATTTTACTTTCATTTCTATTTTTCATGTATTTCCGGTGCCGATGCCGTCGGGGATGGGAACTTTGAAGTGGAAGTCAGAATCTAATTTATCATTGCTTGTCGGTCTTCAAAGGGTGTTTCTAAATCCGAGAATCAAATTATAAGTTTTTCCTACAAGGATAGGCAATACATTCATCGCGTTTTTTGCATTGAATTTGGGTCATAATGCATCTTCCAGCCATGGAATATTATCAAGTCATCATAAATCCATAAGCAATGAAATAAGTCCATATGATCTCCATGTCATGTCCCATGCGTTAGCATCGTAGTAGCAGTTGGTGTCGATGATATCTGAACGGTTTGAGTCGTAGGGAGTAAATCAACTTCAATTATTGTATTCATAGAAGCATGGCCCGGTCAAGGAAGTATGTCATCGGAAATTTCAGGAAAGTGTGTATCAGGTATCAGCGAGGAAGTTGATTGAATTTCCATAGACGTTGTTGTGAAAAAAAATTATATTGGAAGTTGTACCTTGATAAACTCAGAATCCATGGTAACCATTATTTTTAAATGTACTATTCATGATTGTTAGATTGTCTGTAGGTCAACCAGTAACCAAAAATCCAGCCCAACCACCGGTAGCAATGACATTATCAAGAGTGAGACCAGAAACATTATTGCTAACAATACATCCATAAGAACCAGCACTAGTGGCATGGATAGTAACATCCTTTATATATCCACTGTTTACATTTGACAGAGAAATACCATCCCTTCACTCAATATATCCTCCTTCATGTGAAGATATAATAGTGAAATTATTTAAATTATTGGCTTGTAAAGTAAAATTGGAGCTATTCCCTATAATGGAATATCCATTCAAGTCTAAAATAACGCCACTTGATCCAATGGTAATCGCTGTACCTGAGGGGCAATTCATATTTGATGTTAATGTTGTATTACTCACCATCGTATCGCCGCAATTTGGATTGGCGTAGGAAAAACTCCGACCGAGAAGGAGGATTGCTGTGAATAGCAAGATGTACTTTCGCGGAATTCTTGACATGATGGAATAATTCTAAATGCTAAATTTTAGATTCTAAATTCTATATTATACTCGTTAGATTGCCCTAAAGGACTAAAGCCGCACTTCGTTCGCAATGACGACTTCGCAATGACAGGAGCTAGTTTATTGTCATCATTTTCACCCCTGGGTAATAGTAATCAAGAATTTGCTCGCTTGTCCGTCATTGCTCTGCTAAATATTGTGCACCCTTGCCGCTGAGGCCGACTCCATGGCCTTGAAAATCTAAACATTTTTCTTGATCGTAGCGGGACTGAAGATATGGAGTATCTGCTCGTCATCGTTTCTCTTTGGCAGAGAAAGTAAATCCAGCCGAACAGCTAAAGTAAGGCAAAATAGGCACATAGCCATCATACAATAATATTTGATTTTGAGTGGTCTTGAGCAATGCTTGATAAATTTTAAATGTCTGTTCTCCTCCCGCTCAGATATATTTCTGGAACAAGTCCGGAGAATCTATCGCTGTATATGATACTCCTGCTGGGATAGATGGATGCTTGTTATCCGGATTCATATAAAATAGGACATATGATTTTGCGAGCAATGCCATGAGTTTGATTTTTCCCTTATTTTCTTGTTCGCTCGTTTCGCCGATTCACTTCAGATAGTCGTTGAAAGGCAATTCATTGATGACTACGTATTTTTCGTCGTATTGTCCAGACTTCATGTTTTTGATCTTGTCTTTTACAAAGTTGACAGAACCACGAAAGGTATTCCAAGGATTTTTGGCATATGATGTTCTATTGTAGTTGGTGAATGTGATGAGGCCGTTTTTTTTGCCGGCAGTGATGGTCATTTTTTTAGGACCGTAGAGATTATCTTCTATCGTAAGATACAGGAATCCATTGTGCGATTCTATAACAGGCGCCTGATAGGTATATATTTTTCCATCGGCGTTGATGATACATTTATTTTCACAGGAAAGATTCCAGATATTATAATCAGCACTCAAATCATAGAGAAGCACTTTCACATTTGATTGCATATATGTCTTTGCCTCATCCATCGTAATCTTGTGCGTGATCTTATTCATCGTCCCATCTGGCGAAGTCATGATGCGGTATTTGACGTAGTCCAGTTTGAGCGCACTAAGAAGCACGTCCAGATCTTCCTGTCGGAATACTTTGAAACTGATGATTTTCTCGCCTTCCGAAGTGATGACTTTTATCGGTTTGATTCAACTGGCAAATTTATTTTTGGTGACATTGACGATAAGCGTTCATTGAGATGCTTTGCAACTATTGACAGTCAGAGCTCCGTCAATTCACGCACAGCTTTTGAGTTTGGTGATTGAGATAGGGAGTGTGAATGTATCTGAAGTTTTGTTGCTGTAATAGAATCATTTCGCTTGGGTTCCCAGATTTTGTATCTTGGATACACTCGTTTCGATGGCTTTTGTCCCGGTGGCGACCACTGAACTTGTCAGTCTTATTCTTCCGAGCCTTTTTTTTACTTGCGCTCTGATATCAGGTAATAATGCGTAGAGATTGGTCCCCGGACATGAAGTATTCCCTGCGTCTTTGTGTCAGGCTATGGTAAAGTTTTCTTCCTCTGTGATATATGGCGCTTCAGTTCATTTTTCGAAATACATGACTCTGCTATTCGGGTCGATCTTATATTTTTTGGCCAAGGCTATGCTTAATTTGATGAGTGATTTGAGTTGAGCTTCTGTCGGCTGTTGGATGTTGAAATTCCCCATGAGCGCAATTCCTATGCTCGGCGTATTATTCCATGCGGTATGTGCTGCAACAACTCATTCTCCACCCGCTCTTCCTTCATAAATATTACCGAATGGATCTATCAGAAAATGATAGCCGATATCTCATCGTGCTCTGGTGATGGCATGATACTTGTACACATCTTGAAGATATTTTCTGACTGCGCCCGTCCCTCAGGTAAGTAAAGAGGCATAGTCTCCTGCTGTGTGATGGATGATGATTTTGGTCTTATTGAGATGGATGGACTCCGGTCGTTTGAGATAATTCCCTAGATATTCGTAGCGGACTTCATTAATCGTCTGTTCACTGGCATAACTGCTGATAAGATAATCCGTAGCCATAGTATTCTCGTAGTCTACTCTCTTACGATCAAGATAGGCGCCTACGTTGGATTGCTGAAGCTCGTCCAATTCTTGCTGATTTTTGTTTGCCAACCGTGCTTTCACTTCGTAAGCGGGTTGTTTGGCATATCTCCATGCTTCATTCGCCCCCCACTCGGCACGAGTGATGATTTTGACGCCGGGAAGAGTCCAAGCTTTGGCAAAAGTTGATCCGAATGGGAACACTAATAATCCAAGGAATCCGATGATTAAAATTTTCTTATACATAATATATAGTATATACAGATAAAATTATTCTTTTGACAAGAAGTAGTTGAGTGTAATTTTATTATTTAAAAATTCAATGAATAGTTGCATTTAAAAATCAAAACTATACAACGAGGAACGGCCAACGGAAAACGTTTAACGTGACCCGTGTACTGTTTTACCTTATATATATATATGTTCACCCATCTTCACTGACATAGCACCTTTTCATTCCTGGAAGCCATCGGCAAGCCCAATAAGATTATCGCAAAAGCGAAAGAACTCGGAATGACAGCGATAGGCATCACCGACTACAATGGGATGTACAGCGCCATTAAATTCTACCAGACCGCCAAAGAAGAATGAATCAAACCCATCATCGGCGTAGAAACATGATTTGTGATGGATATCAATTCTACGTTTGCACCTAATCAAGTCGGAAACATCATTCTCATAGCAAAAAATAAGAAATGATATCAAAATCTCATGATCCTCACTTCTTTTGCCGATAAGGAATGAATCGCCGGCAAGCCAAAAATCGATATCGCCACGCTCAAAAAATATGGAAGCTGAATTCTCGTCATCATGTGATGAACCGAATCGCGAATAGCGAAAATGCTGCAGTCGGATAACCAGGAATCGAAAATCACAGAGATAATCTTAATGATCCAAGATGCAGTAGGGGTCGAAAATGTCTATATGGATGTCATCGCGCAAGACTATACTATCATCCCCATGCTGAAAAAGATCAATGACCAGATTTTAGAGTTCGGGAAGAAGTTGAAGATCAAGTTTGTCGTGCATAATAATTATTTCTATCCCAACAAGGATGATAAAGAAGCGTGGGAAGTCGCTCTCGCCATCAAAGACGGGAAAAAGATGTACGACGAGGACAGAAGGAAGCCGAAAGGCGAATATCATATCATGAGCGAAGACGAAATCATGGAGATTCTGAAAAAAAATGAATTCGATAAGAAATTCATCGATGAGATGATAGAAAATAATAATGAAGTCGCTGAAAACATCACAACGGAAATCAATCTCCATCAAGCGCTTTTCCCAAACTACGATACCCCAGACGACATCAAGGAAATCTATGAACAGGCGAAGGATGAATTGGTAGTGGAAGAGTAGAGAATATGCACAATACCGGCGATGAACTGGTATTTTTTTGAATTAAAGAAAAGGAGAGACGGAATATCTCTCAAAAAGAAGGGCGTTGTGTACAAGGTTTACTTGCCGTATAACCGCGGCCTGCTGGCACGGCAGAATACAAACAATAAATGAAGCCCGATTATAAATCATTAGCTTCTTTGCTAGTAAACCCCCTTCGATTCTCCAATATTCCTTTCTCTCCTAATGATATCCGAAATTCGGACATACCCTATACATATATATACGTAGGATTTTTTCAAGCCGTATTTTCTTATTTGGAATTGAAACACTCTCCTTTTTCCATACATAGAGTGACATGGATATTACTTCTTACATCAAAAGTCAGTTAAACGACGAACAAGGGGAAGCTGCCTTGCATATAGATACCTCTAGCCTCATCATTGCAGGCGCTGGATCTGGCAAAACAAGGACGCTGATTTACAAGATTGCCTACCTCATTCGGGGCAAACATATTCCTGTACAAAAAATTCTCGCAGTGACCTTCACCAACAAGGCGGCGAATGAAATGAAAGAAAGACTTCTCAAAATTTCTGAAGAGATCTCGAGCGGTACGCGGGACGCGGATCGCGGAACGAAAGATTCTATCCAGTCATCCTGAGCGAATGCGAAGGATCTAGACTCTTCACTACGTTCAGAGTGACAGTACCTAGACGATAGTCTGGGCGATTTTCTCAACGCGATGCAATCCTCTGCTCCGGCAAACACATCGGCGAATCGCTTGCTTCCCCATACGCTTAAGTGGATATGAACCTTCCATAGTATCTTCTTAAAAATCCTCAAAGAAGATATAGAAAAACTCTGAATGAAATACACCAAAAACTTCGGAATCTACGACAGCAACGAATCACAGAGCATCATGAAAGATGTGCTCAAGAGGTTGTGACTGCAAGACATCTATAAGATACCCGAAGCGAAAGTCTTCATCTCCATACAGAAAAATAATTGATTGGATCCCAAAGGCGCTATAAAAATACTGAAAACTGACCACGACCAAAGCATGTACAAAATCTACGAAGAATATCAGAAAGAACTTGAAAATAACAACTCGCTCGATTTTGACGATCTGCTTTTGTTACCTTATCTGCTCTTCAAAAAAAATCCTGTAATTTTGAAAAAACGGAACGATCATTTTGACTATATCCTCGTAGATGAAGCACAAGACACCAACCGGATCCAATTTGAATTGATGAAAATGCTGGGAGGTGAAAATGCGAATATGACGCTCATCGGAGACGATTATCAAAGCATCTACGGATGGCGCGGGGCACTCATGGAAAACTTTTTGAATGTAAAAAAATATCGACCGGACATCCAGATGTTCAAATTACAAATCAATTATCGTTCGCGCCCTCATATCGTCCATGCGGGGAATCAAATCATCAAGAATAATGTTAATCAATATGAAAAAAATATCGTAGCCCATAGAACCGGTGATGACAAAATCACCATCTTCTCTCATGCGAGCGAAATGGACGAAGCAGCCAATATCGTAGACCTCATCAAGAAGATGAAGGACCAGGGGAAAGTTAAAAATCGGAATCAGGTTGCGATTTTGTATAGGACGAATGCTCAATCCTCTCCTTTTGAACAATTGTTTCTGCAGGAAGGAATTCCGTACAAGGTGTGGTGAGCGTATAAATTTTTTGAAAGGAAAGAAATTAAAGATACCCTCTCCTACATCAAATATATTTTGAATCCACAGGATAATATTTCCCTCAAAAGGATTTTGAATGTACCGACGAGAAAAATCTGAAAAACGACGATAGAGACTATTGAAGAACTAGCGATTGATCAAAATACCAATATGCATGAAATCCTAATTCATATCAGTGATCTTGGCGTCAAACTCACCCCCGCCGCTACGAAATGAATCGAAGAGTTTTTGACCACCATGATCGGAATAAGAACACAGTTGAAAAAATTGACGCCAGCAGAATTGATTGAGACCTTGATCAAAAAAATCAAATATAGAGACTATCTCGTCAAGGAAGAATGAGGCGAGCCACAGGCAGATGAAAAATATGAAAACATCTGACAATTGATCAATATGGCACAAAAATACGACCTGAGAAAAACTGCGAATGAAGAGCCCTGAAGCATAGTATGAGAGGAATTATTGAGACAATTTATGGAAGAGGTGGCACTATTGAGTGATATCTCAGAAAATGAATCTTGAGAAATAGAAGCGGTAAAATTGATGACCGCTCACTCAAGCAAGGGCTTGGAATTTCCGATTGTGTTCATCGTAGGATTGGAAGATTATATTTTTCCGTTGGCGAATGCCATGCAAGACCCCAAAACTCTGGAAGAAGAAAGAAGGCTGATGTACGTCGCTGTAACTAGGGCTAAGGACGTGCTTTTTCTCTCACACGCACACAGCAGGATGACACGATGACAAACTAAGATGAATCCTCCGAGCAGATTCTTGGATGAGATTTCTCCCGACTTGGTAAAAAGATATGACCTCGGCGGATGATGAACGGATGATGAGCCAAGACAGAACGTGGACGAATGAGATAGCGTCATGCATAAATTATTTGGCAAGGGATATGTGCTTGAAGTCTGGAATAATCTCACTATCGTCAAATTCCACAATCCTAAATTCGGTGTCAGAAAAATAGAGATGAGATTTTTGCAAGTGATATGAAAAGACGAATAGGACGAAAAGACGAATAGGACGAAAAGAAATTAAAATTCCGAATTCCAAAAATTTTTTCTTCCCGAACAAGCTCTATAAGCTCGTTTCGCTAGTTTCGACCTAATGAATTACAATGTCACTTTTTTTCAAGCGATGTCGCCACATTGCGACAGATGATGACATAAGATATACACTTAATCAAATATGTAAACTCAATCTTTTCTCGACCTTTGGGGTTTGGCTTCTCGCCTAGTGAATTATAGATAGACTTTTTTTTTATTTTGTGTATTTAGTTTGCTTTTTTTGTTTCCATGCATATGATATTATCAAGCAAACATATTTCACAAGTTTTCAACCCCGAACGGTCTGGGTGAAAATCCCTGTTTTTATATGCTCCTTCACCTCTTGGTGATTGAAGCATATATAGTTGCTACATCAATAATTTCTCATTACATTTCGAAAATTATTGTGTAGTAATCTAAAGCTTGGTTTTTTATATCCTTATTTATACCTACAATGGTTGCAAAGAAAAAGAAGGTTGCTAAAAAAGCAGTTAAGAAAGTTGCTAAGAAAGCTAAGAAAGCTAAGAAAGCTAAGAAAAGATAGTTTTGCTTTTCTAGCGCTAGAGCTGTGAAAAACTCCTGATTGCGAAATTGGGGGTTTTTTCGTTTCTGAAATTGATAATGATAATGAAATGAATATAAGATATTTGGTTGCATTACAAACTCTTCACTAACAGCTAAAGACTAATGACTAAAGTACTGATTGGACTTTCCGGCGGAGTTGATTCTGCCGTAGCCGCATATCTCCTGAAGAAACAGTGATATGACGTGACTGCGGGATTCATGAAGAATTACGTTTCTGAAACCGGGAATTGCACGACCTACGACGATGCTACTGAAGCTATCAAAGTAGCAAAATTTTTGTGAATCAAGCTTCTGTCATTTGATCTCCAGAAAGAATACAATGAAAAAATCATTACCTACATCTACGAAGGCTATAGGAAATGAATCACACCGAATCCTGATGTCTTGTGCAATAGTTTAATCAAGTTTGATGTGTTTCTCAAGAAAGCGTTGGATATGGGATTCGATTTTATCGCTACCGGACATTATGCAAGAATTTTACCCCCCAAACCCCCCTTCGAATGGGGCTTAGAATTGAACGCAGATGATGTAAAAAAAAGATGACTTATGCAAAACGGTAAACAATTACCTTACAGTCCGATTTTAATAGAAAGAGCCAGAGAACTTAGAAAACATACAACTCCAGCAGAAAAAAAACTTCGAGAAGAATTTTTACAATCACATACATATAAATTTTATAGACAAAGACCTATTGATCATTTTATAGCAGATTTTTATTGTTCCCAACAGCATTTGATAATAGAAGTCGATTGAGGTATCCATAATTCACCTGAAGCTAAAGAATATGATAAGATGAGAACTGAACTATTGAATTTATATTGAATGAAGGTAATCAGGTTTTCAAATGATGAGATAATGAATAATTTCTCTGCGGTTTGTAAACAAATTGATAAAGAAATAATTTCTTACCTCCCCTCGAAGGGGAGGCCAGGTGGGGTATATAAACTACTGAAATGAATCGACCACAACAAAGATCAGAGTTATTTCCTTTCGGGATTGGATCAGTTCCAATTGTCGAAGTCATTATTTCCTCTCGGAGATATCGAAAAACCGGAAGTGAGAAGAATAGCAAAACAGGTCTGACTTCCCAACGCCGAACGTAAAGATAGCCAGGGTTTGTGTTTTGTAGGTAACATTCCGATCAGAACTTTTCTCGAACAGAAATTGCCGAAGAAGGTATGAATTACTGTTGATGAATCTAGGAGACAAATAGGAAAACATGAAGGTGCTCGATTTTTTACTATTGGACAAAGGCAGGGATTGAATTTACCACCTGATCACTATGTGACCAAGATTGATGTAAAAAGAAATATCGTTCATGTCGGACCGAGAGGGTCTGAATTTTTGAATCAGAAGGAAATAAATCTGACCGATCGACATCGGATAGGTTACAAATATGATTTACCTCTTGATGTGGAAGCAAAAATCAGATATAGGCAAACACAACCTGCGAAATGCAGGTTGTCAGTTACGCGTGACGCGTGACGCGTGACGAGACCAAAACTCAAAACTCGTGACTCGAAACTCGTGACTGCCTCGTTTCATGAGGCACAGCGGGCAATCGCCCCAGGGCAGATCGTGGTAGCATATATTTGAGAAGAATGCGTATGAAGCGGGGTAATTGTCTAATTGTCACCATCAAATATACCATAAATGTCAAGCAAAAAAGGCCATGGATACGGTCTTTTTTTGTAATTTATGAATTCCTGGGATATAATCAGTATAACGAAACTTTTATAGCGTCATATATGCAGATGAAAAAAGCCAAGAAAATCAAGAATATCGAACGAAACGAATCTCACTTCAATCGAGGACAGACAATAAAAATTCTGACTCTCTGATTCTTTTTCTTATTGGGATGGTTCGTACTCGTACCACCTACACCTACGACTCCGACACTTCGTGGCGAACAAATGACGTTCCAATTCCATGGCACTGCTTCTGACTGGTGAGTAACTGGCATCCAAGTTCATGGTGCTGCTGATAGATGGGGATATCTTTTTGATGGAGCATCTATAACCCAAATGTTCACCTGATCAACTACTACCGTAAGCACTCCTTCTTCGCTTTTGGGATGAACAAGCACCACGACCAAATATGCAAAAATCATTACTGAAATATCTATTCCAAATTATTATGTAACAATGGAAACTCTGATATTTTCTCCTGACTTGGCGATCTATTATCTGGAACATTTTCTCGAGGGCGACCGCAGCAAATTATTTACGACAACCGCATGATATACGCCCAAAAATTGTGTTTCTCCATCAGGAGACACCATCGTCCATGGCGATTTCATCATCGCGTATCAGCAAAGAGAGGACGTCAGCACGATATGTAATGTAGAAAAAAGATACTGCAACGATGGAACGCTTTTGGGTTCTTATACACAAGAATCCTGCGATGAAAAAACGACGTATTACTACAACAGAGTCATCCCCACTTCCGAAAACGAATTCATTCCCAGCGAATATGTACAGCCTTCTGAACCAGTGAATGCCAATGCTGAATTCAATAGCCAAGGGCAGCTCAATGCACCGCTCGACCCTACGACCCGATGGGATGAAGAACCCTCTGAAGCGATAGTCGTAAATAACGCAGGCATCGCACAAACCGTATTGACCTATAAAAATTGCAGAACACCATGGAATGAAAAAGTGCTTAATGGACAATTCGTCAGAGCATACAAAGCAAATCAATGATATTTCAATCGCCCTTGTGAAGTAGAAATCAGAATGTGTGTCGAAGGACATCTGAAAGGGACATTCAAATACAAAGCCTGCGCCTACACCGGCGCATCGTATGAAATGGTTCACTGATCAAACTAGATTGCAGAACGGCAGATTACAGAACGTTAGGGAAATAATTTAGCATTTAGCATTTAACATTTAGAATTTAGAATTTATTTAGGGATGGCTAAAAAGAAGTACGTCATAGCACAAAAAACTCCAGCCGTACTGGCAGGCAAGTCTGAAAGCAAAAGCGCCTCTGTTTGCCGTCATTTTCCCGGAGCATCAAAAAAAGAACAGCATATCCTGCAAGAACTCGCTCATGTCCTAGAAGATCTACCAGAAGAAAACATACAAGAATCTGTCCTTCCTCATGTACGTTCCTATGGCATCGTACGCGATACTTTTCTTTCTTCTGTCCATCTCCATTCACACTGCATCAAAATCAATCGAGAGCTCCTTTCCTATGAAGAAAAGAAACAATTCAATACTACATTGGCGCTCGCATTAGAATATCTCACCGATTCCAATCAACAACTCTTCAGCAAAAAAGAATTCCAGGAACGTTTCGACTTTCAGGAAAAATGATACAAACTCTATACCGCGATGATACAGATCCTCCAAAGACATGATGTCCAGCAAGTTCTGAACAAGCAATTTGAAGCCAATTCTAAGACATGAACACATATACTTTCAGCCGCACTGGAAGGCGTAAGATTATTTCTCAAAAAGAAAGCATCCTTTGTCCGTGAAGAGATGCAAGCGCTTGCAAACAGGTGCCAGGAAGAAATTTTTCTCGCATTCGCGATATAAATGGGAAATGCACCACTGAATCAGTCCTTAGTCTTTAGTCCTTAGACCTTAGAAGCTTTATAAACCTTATGAACCTTACAAACTTTACAAATTTTATTTACGGGATGGCTAAAAAGAAGTATATTAGAGAAAAACAAATAAAATCTGGACAACATGGCATAACGGATGCGGTTCCTCATCCTTCCAGAATTTTAAAACAAGATTGAACTAGGCTAGAAGAACTTAAAGACATTCTTAACAGCTTACCCATTCATGAGCAAACTGAATCTATACGCACTGACTTAAAGTGCTATGCACTTGTACGTGATACTTTTATCGCACAAGTCAGACATGATTTTCATGATATCAGATTAGATCGAAGTACTATGTCCGAAGAAGAAAAATTACGTTTTCATGAGGTATTAACATTAGCATTGTGATATCTCCTTGCTGATAATAATGTGATACAACACCCTTATACCAAAGAAGATCTGAGAGAAAATTTTAATATCCCCAAACAATGATACGAGTGGTATTATGCTATGATAAAACTTTTACCTCAGCCCAAAATTCTCAATGAAATCCTGCGAAAAGGATTCACGAATAAGGATATCATTAAGAATGGTTCGCCTGCGAAAGGATTGAAATTTGCCTTGCAGGGGGTAAAATTATTTTTGCAGAGAAAAGCGAATAATATCAAGAAACAAATACAGGAAATGACTTGATGATATGAAAAGGAGATTTCTAATACATTCGTAGCACAAATATAATAACGTAAAGTTCCTCCGAATTCGAAGGAACTTTTTTTAATCACGTTTTTTACAAGCGCCCTTGTTCAAAAGATGGTTTAAGATCCACAGACCTATGATCGCTATCACGATGAGGACCACAGAGGCCACGCAGCCGAGGTGCTCATTAACGAAATTTGGAACCTTGTTCCAATAGTCAGTGATAATGGAGAGAATGATTATGGCATTCATATTATATGGGTTTTGGTTTCTACCACAGGCATAATGATTGAGGCTAAGATTTACAAGAGAAAAATTGCTTCATTTTGTAGTGAAATCAGAAACTAATTTCTTATAGATGGAGTGTATTTAATTCTTTAAATTCGAAATTTATGGCTGATAAGATAACTACTCGTGCTGAGAATTATAGTGAACGATACAACGATATCGTCAAAGTCGCTGATCTCGCAGAAAATTCTGATGTAAGATGATGTATGGTCATCAAACCTTATGGCTACGCCATCCGGGAAAACATCAGAGATGTTCTGGATAAGATGTTCAAAAATACGGGGCATGTGAATGCGTATTTCCCATTATTCATTCCGAAGTCTTTCTTCAGTAAAGAAGCTTCTCATGTAGAATGATTTGCTAAAGAATGTGCGATTGTGACACACTATAGATTGAAAAATAGTCCTGACAGTAAATGAGTCATCGTCGATCCTGAAGCGAAACTCGAAGAAGAATTGATCGTCCGTCCTACTTCTGAAACTATTATCCGGAATAGCTACAAAAACCGGATCCATTCGTATAGAGATCTACCATTGTTAATTAATCAATGGGCAAATGTCGTGAGATGGGAAATGAGGACGAGAATGTTTCTTAGAACCACGGAATTCCTCCGACAGGAGTGACATACCGCTCATGCGACAGAAAAAGAAGCTGATGATGAAGCAAGAAAAATGCTGGATGTGTACGATGACTTCGTCACTAACTTTATGGCAATCTCTTCCGTGCTAGGAGTCAAACCAGAACACGAAAAATTCGCTGGTGCAGTCCAGACCTATACTTTTGAGCCTATGATGCAGGATGGAAAGGCATTGCAAGCAGGAACCTCTCATCACCTAGGACAAAATTTTGCCAAGGCATTTGATGTGAAGTTCACCAATGAAAAAAATGAATTGGAATATGTATATGCAACCTCTCGAGGAGTTTCAACAAGATTAATCTGATGATTGATCATGGCACACTCAGACGACAAAGGTTTGGTCTTGCCACCCGCACTCGCTCCCCTTCACGTCGTTGTCGTACCTATCTACAAGACTGAAGAAGAATTGAAACAGATCAAAGAATATATTCAGACATTGATCGAAAGATTCGATACGACGAAGTTGGATTTCAAAGGAAAATATTTCAAGGCATCCATCAACCTCAGATGGAAGATTGATGAAGATACCAATAGATCACCAGGATGGAAATTTAATGAATATGAAGCCAAGGGCGTGCCTATCAGAATCACAGTCGGGCTGAGGGATCTCGAAGCATGAATGGTCGAAGTTTTCAAGAGAGAATCTGGCGAAAAATCATCAGTAAAACTTGAAGAAGTGGATCTCCACATCGATAATTATTTATATAAGGAGCAGAATAATTTGTTGAGAAAAAATCAGGCGTTTAGGGAAGCAAATACGTTTGTTGTGGATACGTATGAAGACTTCAAGGAGAAAGTGGAGAAGTGATTCGTCCTAGCTCATCGAGATGGAACTTTGGAAACGGCAGACAAAATCAAGGAAGAGACATCAGCTACTATCCGTTGCATCCCATTTGATCAACCTGATGAAGCTGGAAAATGTATTTTGACCGGCAAACCAAGCAAGAAAAGAGTTTTGTTTGCGAGAAGTTATTAAAATAGAAAAAACCGTGTCCCACGGCGTGGGTAGAGATGTTCCAATGCAATGTCTCTACGGCCCTAATGGGCCGACACGGTTTTTTTTAAAAAATTTTATCTGTATATTCTTTTATAATCTCTTCTGCTTTTTCCACATCCGTTGCCGAAGGGACAGGAACATTTTCCAATTCATACTTTCGTCAGAGTTCTTTTCGTTTGTAGTTTCCAAGGGTGTGGTAGGGAAGAATTTCGAAGCGAGTCATGGATTTTAAAGTTGTAAGATATTCACCTGTTGCTCTGAGATTTTCTTCGCTATCGGTATAACCTGGGACGAGAACGTAATTAATCTGATAGGGATGGCCGATTTCTTCCATATATTCTATGAATTTTCTGCTTTGTGCGTTACTATGCCCAGTCATTTTCTGATGCTCAGCATCGTGGATATGTTTGATGTCTGGTAAAAAATAGTCAACGTATTGTTGAAGTTCTTTCACATCGTCATTGATGATGCTTCCATTGGTATCGATGCAGACATTAATATTCATGGCTTTGAGTTTTTGGCAGAGAGAAATCAATCATCTTGCCTGAAGCAGTGGTTCTCCTCCAGAGAAAGTGACTCCCCCACCATTGGCGAAATAAGGAGCATCCTTTTTCACGATTTCGATAATTTCCTCATCAGACATCATTGTTCCGCCTTGACCGCAAGTAATTGTATCAGGATTGGAACAGTAGAGACATCTAAAATTGCAACCTTGTAAGAAAAAAATACATCTGATACTAGGGCCGTCTGAAGTAGTGAATGTTTCTCGTGAATGAATGCGGAGCATGGATTGCGTAAAAGAAGTAAAAAACGTAAATAGCGTAAAAGAAGATAATTATTTGAATTACATTTTTTCGTGGAAGGTTCTGGAAATGACTTCAAGTTGTTGTTCTCTGGTAAGCTTCACAAAGTTAACGGCGTAGCCGGAAACTCTGATGGTGAGTTGTGGATATTCTTCTGGATGTTCCATGGCTTTGAGGAGGGTTTCTTTGTTGAGAACGTTCACATTCAAATGTTGAGCACCCTGAGAAAAGTAACCGTGCAACAAAGTAATCAGATTCTGAATTTTTTCCTCTGGCGTACTTCCAAGTGCAGGAGGTACTACGGAGAAGGTATTTGAGATTCCATCTCTTGCGTTGTGATAGTCTAATTTTGCTACTGAATTGAGTGAGGCGATAGCTCACATCACATCTCTTCCATGCATAGGGCTTGCTCCGGGAGCCAAGGCCTCACCTACCTTACGACCATCTGGTGTGATTCCAGTTTTGTGTCCGTAGACAACATTGGAAGTGATGGTAAGTAATGAAAGTGTTGGTGTCGCATCGCGATAAATATGGTGTGTTCTCAGCTGTTGTATAAAATGCTCTATTACTTCTTGGGCAATACTATCTACTCTATCATCGTCATTTCAAAATTTTGGATAATCACCTGTCGTTTCAAAATCGATAGCTATTCCTTTTTCATTTCTGATGGCTTTTACTTTTGCGTATTTGATCGCCGAAAGTGAATCAGCAACTACGGAAAGTCCTGCAGCTCCAAATGCCATCAATCTCGTTACGTGTGTGTCCATGAGTGCGAGTTCAGATTTTTCGTAATAATATTTGTCGTGCATGTAGTGTATGATATTCATCGTATCAACATATTCTCTCGCAAGCACATCGAGCGTATGAAAATAATTTTTTTTCACTTCTTCGTAGTCGAGATTGATATCGTTTTTGAGTTTTGGAATATCATCAAAGACTTGCACTTGTTCAAGTTCATCTTTTCCTTCGTTGATGGAATATAATAATGCTTTGGCAAGATTTGATCTTGCTCAGAAAAATTGCATTCGCTTTCCAATCTCTAGTTGTGAAACACAACATGCAATTCCATAATCATCACACTCTCCTACTTCTCTCATCAGATCATCATTTTCGTATTGAATGGTTGAGCTATCGATCGAAACTTTTGCGCAAAATTCTTTGAAATGATGCGGAAGTCTGTCGCTTCGAAGAACAGTGATATTTGGTTCTGGAGATGACCCGAGATTGTAGAGTGTTTGTAAAAATCTGTATGATGTTTTGGTAACTTTATGTTTTCCATCTTTGAAACATCATCCCAATGACTCAGTGACCCAGGTTGGATCTCCTGCGAAAAGTGTATTGTATTCTCCCATTCTGAGTTGTCTTACCATTCTGAGTTTCATGACCAAATGGTCGATAAGCTCTTGCGCCTCGGCTTCTGTTATTTTTTCCGTTTTCAAATCTTTTTCTATATAAATATCCAGAAAGCTGGAGACATTCCCTAGACTCATTGCTGCTCCGTCTTGCTCTTTGACCGCTGCTAAATAACCAAAGTAGACTCGCTGTACGGCCTCTTGAGCTGTGCTTGCAGGTTTAGAAATATCTATGCCGTAAGCTGCTGCCATGGTTTTGATATCTTGCAAGGCTCTGATTTGTTCACTCACTTCTTCTCTGAGTCTGATCACGTCCTCTGTCATCGGACCGACCAATGTTTGTTTGTCAGCTTCTTTTTCTTTGATAAGGGTATCGATTCCATACAGTGCTACTCTTCTATAATCACCAATGATTCTTCCTCTGGCGTAATTGTCTGGCAAACCAGTTAGGATGCCTACGCTTCTATAGAGTTTCATTTTATCCGTATAGGCATCGAAAATTCCATCGTTGTGAGACTTTCTGTATTTCTGGAAAATTTCTTTGATTTCTGGATCAAGGGTGGTTTTGTTTTCTTGGCAAGCTTTTTCTACCACTCTTCGGCCACCAAATGGCTTTACTGCTCTCTTAAGCGGTTCATCAGTCTGAAATCCCACGATCATTTCTCAGCTTTTGTCAATGTAGCCAGCTTTGTGGCTTGTGATTGTGGAGACAGTTTTGGTGTCTATAGCAAGTACTCCTCCATTGGCGAATTCTTTTTTGAAAAGTTCTTTCACTTCATTTCGAAGTGTTATTGTTTTTTCTGTGGGTCTACAAAGAAAAGATGCGTCTCCATCGTAGGGAGTAATATTGTCGTAGACAAATTGGCGAACGTTGAGCATGGGAATTTGTAAAATTGTAAAGTTTGTAAGTTCTGATTATTTGTCGACTAGCTCAGCGATTACGAGAATTCTCTGCTTATCAGTTCCGATAAGTTTGTAAGTTCTGATTATTTGTCGACTAGCTCAGCGATTACGAGAATTCTCTGCTTATCAGTTCCGATAGGATAACATCCCATCAAGGTCAGATAAGATTTATCAAGTCATTCATAGAGCATATACGTTTCATTTACATGTTGAGGATATTTGACTTGAATATCGACGACTTTGTATTCGTACAATGTCCCATTCCGTACGACTTGAATCATATCTCACTGTTTCATCTCCGCGATATGTGCAAATGCCATGCTGAACGGATTATCTTTCCATCGTTCTTCGCTCGTATGTCAGAAGATCAGCGTGTTGCCGCCCTGCCCCGGATCAGGAGTCGTAGGATATTTGACCGGTCAGTTTTGAAGTTCTTTGTAAAAATTTCCATTGGTGAAATCTCTTTCCGTCACATATTTGCTCGTGACAATCGGGTCGTTGACGCCTAATGAAGGGACGATAAGTCTATTGGTCGGAGGCAAAGTATTAAATTTGAAATCGTAATTTTGAAGTTTATTTTCCAAGACCTGCTCAGTCGGTTCTGCTAGAGAAATTGGTTGGATTCAACTTTGTTTATATTGAGCTATCATAGCGTTTATTTCGTCATTTTTCTGATCGGTAGAATCGATGACCGATGCGATGGAATTATCTTGATAGATAGTATGTTCCGTCAACGGTTTTTCTGCTTTAGCCTCAGGCAAGACGGAAATTTTTACGTTGCTGATGAAAAGGTCTGCGTTGGTAAACACCGTGATCCCCAGACTCACGATGATGAAGAGGAAAACGATGATTTTTATTTCATGGAAAAAATGGATAAGCCTGTGCTTCAATCTTTTCTTTTTGGTAATCTCTTCGAGGTATTCGACGGTTGTGTAATCCATACGGCTTAGATAATTCTAAACACCTCTATTATACCCGCAAAGGGCAAAAAACATAAGAATCTGGTCTTATGGCTTGCGGTTTGCCTTGACTTTCTACGGATAATCTATATGGTACGATCATAAATCGAAACTAAAACATCAAGATATGAGTATTCTAAATCTTTTGACCCCCAGGGATGTAATCTACTGGATTACTCTGGCACTTATTATTACTGGCCTTGCACATGCGTATAGACGCAGTGCTGGTGGCTGGTTTGTTTGGGGACTTCTCGGAGGACCTATAACGTTGATGGTCCTAATCTTCAAGGGCAAAATCTCAAAATCAGGCTATTAACGCCAATCTATAAACGAAGGTAATCTGCCTTCGTTTTTTTTGTTACCCCACCTAACCTCCCCTCCAAGGGGAGGGAACAAACCCACCACCACTTCGTGGTCCCCGCCCTTATCAGGGCGGACAAATAAAAAATGTCTCCTGATAAGGAGAAGAGGCCCCATCCCAATGTGGGATGGAGTAAGGGTTTGTTAACCAGAGTGGAGAATTTGTTTTTTTAATTTTTTGAGGTCGGGAGGTTTGAAGCCCCCTCACAGGGGTTGGGGGTATTTGTTCTTGAAAAAATCGCCCATTACACTACATATCAATTATGATTAATCTCCTGGCCATCAGCTACAACAATATTGGACCGTTCAAAGACCAAAATTTGACGATTTTTTTCGATCAGGGGAAATATCTCATTAAAGCGCCTATCGGCGCAGGAAAAAGTTTTCTTTTCTTCGATGGGCCGATCTATGGACTCTATAAATACAGCGGAAGGAATATGCTGAATACTCAGTCCAAGAGCTGATTTATCAAACTGCTCTTTGAAATCGACGACCAGCATTATCTGATTGTGAGGAATCTTACCAAGACCAAGACCAAAGAAAGCTGTTCAACAACACTTTACACAGTCCATAAAGTCGAAGGTCCAAAGTCTATAAAGTCATTGGAAGACCTGATGACCTTACATACCTGATGACTTTTGACTGACATCGATATTCAAACCGAACTGTGAAAAAATCCCGACATCCATATCGAAGAGGTGACATTTAAGAATGAGACTGACTTACAGCAAACTTTGAATACTTTACTCCCGCCAAGGGAAGTCTTCCTCAATACCGTCTTCCTCATGCAGGATTCGGACAATATTTTTGAACTCCAACCGGCGGACAGACTCACGGTATTGAAAAATGTATTTAACCTCATCGGAGTCGACGAAGCCAAAGATAAAATCGCGGAAAGAAAAAAAGAAATCTGGTACAAATTGAAAGCGACGGCTGACACGTCAAAGTACGATGAGAAACTAAAGAGACTCCTCGCTGACTATATGTGAAATTATAAAAAACTGAATGATACTGACTACAAAGAATTTTTTGATGAGCTGGAAAACATATATGAGAAGCTCAATATCGCAGAATTTTCTGCGGACGATTTCCCGGTGAAGATGCATGAAGATATCGATAAGAAAGTTGAAAAAAATAAATCTGACTATCAAAAAATAAATCATCAACTGCTTACATTGGTCGAAAGTCATAAGGTCGAAAGTCATAAGGTCGAAGGGTATCAAAAAGAGGTCAAAGATTTAACATCTAAAATTCAAAATTTAGAATCTAGAATTTCTACGATAGACCCCACGAAAATTGTAAAATTGAAAGATGAGAAAAAGTCGCTTTTGAAGCAGCAAGATAGCTTACAAAAAGAAGTGAAACATGAATTAATCAAGAAATTTTATGTTGAGCATAAAAACATTTTCGATGATTTTAAAATGAATCCTGATGTAATAGCCAATGCGTATCTTTTTGTCCAATATCTCAAAAATACAGGGAAAATCTTGAATGAAGAAGTAAAAAATATCCAACTTCAAGTAAAGCATCAGAACGATACACTCAAGGAGTATGAAGAACGGCTCAAGGCGATAAATGTCAAAATCAAGCTTCTGGATAAGGATTTTGACCAACAAGCGGCTTTTGATTGCAGCAAGATCAAGACCAATTGTCCATTCATCAAAGTCATCAATAAAAAAACTTTTGAGCAATTGGATAAGCAAAAGGAACTTTTGCAGAAAGAGAAAAATGCGCTTGAGGCAAAGATTGGGGCATTGAAAAAATTAAAAGATAGCAGCAAGGAATTGAAATCAAAGGAGAAAGATATCGAAGATATCAAGCTGGTTTTGCACGACATCGACCGAAAAGAAATAGAAAAAATATATGATGAAGTTCAAGAGTTGCAAGCGAAGGAAAAATCTATCGATATGCATATTACGAATCTCGAAGGAGAGACGAAAAAACTTGAGGAGTACAAAGAAGAAAGTACAAAGTATAAAATGCAGATTGAAAATATCGAAAAATCCATAAAAGAAGTTGAAAGTACAAAGTTGAAAGTAGAAAGAGGAAAAGCAGACATAGAAAAACAGCTACAAGGCATCGATTATGCGTGAATTTTGGAATTGGAGAAATTGAATACGAAGATGAAGGAAAGTTATCGCGATATCGATTCGCTCGTGCATGAATTCAAAGACGTGCAGATCCAAGTGAAGCAATTACAGCAGGAAGAAGAAGTCGTGAATAATCTTTACAACATCTTTTCGAAAGAATTATTACTCCTCGTTTTGCAAGACCATTTGCCGGTTTTGAGCGACATCATCAATAGTTATCTCGCACAGGTCGTCGAATATCAGATTTCTTTTTCTTTGCACAAAAGCACTACCGATAAGTTGGAATTATTGGCGCAGATTTTTGATGACAAGTGAGAAAGAGATGTGAAATCACTGAGCGGCGGTCAGAGAGTCATCTTGAAAATCGTCTGGATGCTCGCTATCTCCAGCTATATCCACTCCCCTGTTTTGTTTATTGATGAGACCATAAATAATCTCGACGCCGACACGGTGGCGAAAGTCTCCGACATGTTGGAGGATTTTGTGAAGTCCAAGTCTATGAAATTATATGCAGTCACGCACAATCAACAAATCCAAGATATGAAATTTTGGGATAAAGTTATAGAAATTTAATTATATATCCTCATTTGCAATCAGAGTCTTTTTTTTTATATTTCATTCTCCATTTTATTTAGGTATCTGCTTATGAAATTTATAGCGAAACATAGAAATCTGATCATATTCATTCTTCTCACCCTCCTCTGGAGCGTATTTATGGGAATGATGAAATTTTACCTCCGGTCCTACCTCAAGGAAGTCAGGACTTTGCAGGAAATCGCCTGATACGCAAGCTTGGGATGAACCCTCGCGTATCTCGTAGGCGGAGCTTTTGCGTATGCATTTACCAAGAAAAAAATCATCATCTGGTCTGCTTTCATCTGTATTATCTGCCTTATTGTATGATCCCGACTTCACTACACGCCGTTTTTGCTCTTCGCTTTTTTGTTGAGCATCATAGGATTTATGTATTCACTTCGATTGACAGTCAAATCGATCATTCTGTCCACAGAGATTGTGACATCATGACTCAGCGAAACCCTGGTGAACGGTCTGACTAATATCTCTATTTTGATATGATTTTTGTGATGAAGCTATCTATGATTTATAGCCTATGCCAAACAAGGCACCTGGTGATTTATGCGAATCTTATGTCTTTTGTTGGTGTGTGTGCTCTTGAGCCTGTTTTTTACTTATGATAAATTGTTCACTGGAAAGCCATTTATGCCGACACTGAAGAAAAGTATGCCGAATATCCTTGAGGTGACAGAGAGATATTTCCGGTTTTTGGTGCCTATAGGCATATTATGGGCCGTGTGAATGGCAATGTGACAAAAGATGCTACAAATCTGAATAGATGATTTCAATAAAATGCCTGTATCTTCTATGCTTATCATTGTGGTGTTCTTTACATGAGGCATTGCAGGAAATCTGATTTCAGCATTTATCAAGACCAATAAAAAGCTTATCACTTTGATCTTTATCATCATAGCTGGCCGAAGCGTCATTTTGTTCCCTCATTTCCTCCATATGCATGATAATTACATGTTTCTCAATATGTATAGTTTCGCCATTGGCGTATTTTGCGGGATAGCTATAAATATCCTGGAGGGAAGATATTTCTATCGTATAGGAGATGACCACAAAAAGGAATATGGTGCTGCTGCCTATGGGCTTATTTGCAGTATACTCATGTTTTTTATCATGATAATCTCAGACCTACTGACCACAGGATTTGGTGATAAATTTGCCTATTTCTTCTGCGGAATCGTCATTCTGATCAATATCTTCTTTATGAAAGAACTTGATAAAACAGAACATAAGAACTTAGAACTTAGATCTTAGAGCTTAGATATCTCTAGCAAATTTCAACTATTTTTAACAATTTTCAACTATTTTTAACAATTTTCTTGTCTTTTGTCAACTCCTATTGCCCCGACACGTCGGGATAATTTGGTAATTCATGGTTTCGCGACTATAATTGTAATGAATAAACGACTAAGCGCTTAAACGCCTAAACGTTTCAAACTATTGCATTTATCGCATAACATATGATCATGAAAGTCAAGAAAATTATTTCGCTATGAATTGTACTAGGTATTTTGTACTTGGTACTAGGCACTACATCCGCACAATTTTCTCAAACCGAAGACGTGACGCTCAGCGATTTTGATGTAAAGACCGCTACGCAGAATATGCAGGACCTGCAGTCAAGTGTAGATGATATCACACAAGAACTCTACAATATGGATGCCAAAGAAAAAACTGATGCGGGAATCTCCGATAAATATAGGGAGACAAGAAATGAAGTTGTGAATGTCATCAACAATATCAACAAAACTACCGAAAATGTCGGTTCTATGCTCAAAAAAATCGCTATATATAAGATACAAATCGCTTCAGCAGGCGAAGAGCTTAAAGCAGCTAGAGAATGAATGGTCTCTACCAAAGATTATCTCGCTGATTTCGCAAATTTCATCTACAAGCTCAATAACAAGCTCTATACGGACAATGGAAGCATTATCGATGATATCAAGCTCATCGTAAATTCTGATAATATCCCTCGTACGCTTGCAAATGATTATATGGTCCAATCCATGATCCTACAGCTCAATGATCTCATGGGGAATTTTACAGCGAATGAAGAGAAGCAGATAGAGATCATCAAGAAATTAAGCAGATTAAAAGCGGAAGCAGGCACTCAGATAAAGGACTTTGAAGTAGAACTCGAAAAACTCCAGCAGAAGAAAAACTATCTGATCCAATTCCTATCGCTTTACAAAAACGATAAGATACAAAGACAGATTGCTATCACGAATCTCTTTGAAAGCACGAAAGGAGTGTACGACAAGATGGCGTCGTTGGTGAAAGATATCTCCAAATGAGTCTACACATCAGAATTCAACATGGACAAAAAGATAGTCGATCTCAATAAGATCGAAAAAGATACTGAAGCTTATGCGCTTGCATGGCCTATCTATCCTATCACAGAGATACAGACGTACTTCGGCGATGAACTTTATCAAAAACAATATGGCGTGCCTCATATAGGCATCCAGATCAAAGCGATCCAATGATCACCGGTCTATTCAGCTCGCGATGGAATCGTCTATTTCGTAGCTGACAATGATCAGATCGGAATCAACCGAGTAATGATCGCACATGCCAATGGATACATTACAGCATATCAATACATGAACAAGATATTCGTCAAACCAGGCGATATCGTAAGAAGAGGTCAGCTTATCGGTAATAGCGGCGGAGAGCCAGGAACCAGATGAGCAGGATTCGTATCCAAATGACCGAATCTCACTTTCATCACTTTCAAAGACGGTATTGCTGTAGATCCGTTCACCTTCTTGGATGCTAGTATCGTGAAAGAGAAGACTGCTTTACCTGATGGCTATCAGATCAAATATCTCAGAGATAAATATGCCAGACCTATCGATATCACTGACTTGGAAATCATGACCTGACCTACTCTGGCTCTAAGAGAGGATCAATTCCTCACTAGATACGGTGTAGGTATTTATAGAGAAGCCGCTTTCCGGGAAGACGCAGCAAGTAATACAAGTATCGATAAGGATGTCATGATATGCATCGCTTTTGCAGAGAGTACCTTGGGTAGATATCTTGCTACATCAAACAACATCGGTAACGTAGGAAATGATGATAGCGGGAATAGGATACCGTTCTATTCAGCTCTTGCAGGAGCAAGATCCATTGCGCTGACATTGAATAATGATTTCTTGTGAGATTATCACACGATCAAACAACTATCAAGATATGGGAATAAGGACGGAAAGATTTACGCATCTAGTCCTATCAATCGGCAGACGAACGTATTGAAATGTCTTTCACAGATCAAAGGATATTACATCCCGGAAGACTTCCCATTCAGGACAGGCTTGAATCCAAATAAGGTGAAAGTCGACCTCGCAAGCGGTACCGAAACAATAAAAAACAGTCCGTAAGGTCTGTAAGGTCGAAAGTCTGACCACCGCCGTTGCGGGGCATGCTTTATGGACCTTTGACTTTATGACCTTCGACTAATTATAGTGGTCAGTTTTTTTGAAATTATTCAATCTCACAATCCACTTCCGCAGGAATGAAAGCTGATTTAGTCTTTGCGTCGAAGAGAATAGTTATTTCTGATTTCAGCTGATGCTCATCATGGAATGATTTTTTGGAATTTTTCGCTTCGATGATATACGGAAAATCCTCTCCTTGAGGAATCGCTATGGAAATTACAAGGTCCTTGGTATTTTTCAAAAGCGCGAATTTTACGCTATGGGCCGACACGATTCATGTCGTGAGCTTTCCATGAGTGAAAGCATAGAGACGTTCGTTATGTTTCTTGAGCACATAATGGAATCCGCCGAAGACGACTCCCAGACACACGGCGATTCACAGGGCGATTTTGAATAAGATGATATCTCTGTCATATGGCGGATAAAAACAGGAGAGACTGATCATAAATGCCATGACAAAAAATGTCACGCCATAGAATACATATCCACGCAATCATTTCCAAAAATCTATCTTCTCTTTGAAGGCAAGCGGATCTCTAGGTAGATGATGTGGGATTTTTATGGTCATAAGATTTGTAAAGTTGTAAAGTTTTTCTTTTTTTTACCCCACCTGACCTCCCCTTCGAGTGGAGGAACAAACCTCTACCCTGAAAGGGAACCCTTCTCCTTATCAGGAGACAAAATTAATTTTCCATTTTCTCTCCTGATAAGGAGGGTGGACGACCCCGACGGTTCGGGGGAGGTCGGGAGGTTTGAAGTCCCCCTTGCAGGGGGATTTAGGAGGTCTTTGTAATTTCATATCCATCTTTCGTATCTTTTATCTGAAATCACTTTTTGATAATTTTATCTCTCAGCTCATCCGACAATGCGTAATCTTTATCTTTCTTGGCTTGTGTGCGTTTTTCGGCTAATTTCCTAATCTCCTCTGGAACCTCTTCAGATTTCTTTTCTTTTTCTGAGCCGATCCGATCGAAGAGTCAGATTTTGAGAAGATTTTTTTCCAATCGATGCAAGGCGACGAACAATTCTTTCATCTCCACCTCCTCTACTTGATCTGAGGAATTGAGCGTCTGATTGAGGATTGCGAGCACTTGCGGAGTATTCAAGTCATCCATCAAAGCATTCATCATCTCTTCCAAAGCATCGCCGACATATTTTGAGGTGAGCGTATTTTTGAATGTTTCATATGACATCGGATAATCAAAATCTATGATCACTTTCGCATGCACGTCGCCCCGAATTTTCTGGATAGTTCAATCATTCAAAAAAACTGCATTTCATTGGTTTTTTTGTTGATTGAAACTAAATAATTTCTGCATCTTCTTGATGAGATTATTTCTGGAATTTTGGGCGGTCTCCAATAATTCTTCGTTGAAATCCAAAAAGTTGCGATAGTGAGCTGTAAGACAGAGATATCTGAAATCCAAGGGATGAAAGCCTTTTTCTACGAGCGCATCAACGGTCACCAAGCCGCCTTCGGATTTGGATTGTTTCTTGCCGCCTAAATTTAAAAATTGATTATGTAATCGATATTTCACTCGCGGATGCGTGCCGAGCGCACATTCTGATTGTGCAATTTCATTGACGTGATGCACGGAAATATGATCCACACCTCCGGTGTGAAGGTCGAATTGATCTCACAAATATCTGGAAGACATCGCGCTACATTCTATATGCCGTCCCGGAAATCCCTTTCCTCGTGGCGAGTCTCGCTCCATCTGTCTGTGCCCGTCGACAGGAGAGAATTTCCGCAGACCAAAGTCAGTCTTGCTTTTTTTGTTCTCATTTTCTATTCTCGCTCATTCTTTCAATCATTGAATGTCTAATCTTGCAAGGTAGCCGTAGTCTTTGATTTTGCCGGTATCCATATAGACGCCGTCGCCTGGGATGATGTAGGTATATCATTTTTCTTCGAGTTGTTGAATCATCGCAATCTGTTCCTTGATGTGATTCGTCGCTCTGCAAATAATCTGATACTCATCGATATTGAGCATCTGGAGGTATCTTTTGAAACTCGCGATATATTTGTCCGCCAATTGTCGGACGGTCATCTTTTCTCTTTTCGCTCATTTTTCCATCTTGTCTTCGCCCTCATCTTCATCAGAAGTGAGATGCCCGACATCGGTCATGTTCATAACGGATTTGAGCGGATATCACATAATCTTCTCAAGCGTATTTCTGAGAATGTCCCGACAAATGTAGGCTCTCATGTTTCAAATATGCGGATCCCGATAGACCGTAGGACCACAGGAATATAATCAAACGGAATCTTTTTTTGGTCAGTGATA
>Ga0210051_1000326_pt1 | contig 42287 bp, 43 predicted proteins | sample CryGey092014_all_FD_185464 | JGI IMG/M metagenome (GOLD analysis project Ga0210051, IMG submission 185464) | Groundwater microbial communities from aquifer - Crystal Geyser CG23_combo_of_CG06-09_8/20/14_all (SPAdes) (version 2) | ecosystem: Environmental > Aquatic > Deep subsurface > Groundwater...
GGTTCTCAATTTAGCTCTCAGTATTAAAAGCAAAAATAAGAGAAGACTAAAGTTTCAACCTCTTAAAGGAAAAATCCTTGCTATGATTTTTGAAAAGCCTTCCACAAGGACAAGGGTTTCTTTTGAAGTCGGCATGTTGAAACTTGGCGGGAATGCGATTTTTTTAAGTGATAAAGAACTACAGTTGAAACGAGGAGAAACTATCGTTGATACTGCCAGAACTTTATCTCAATATGTTGACGGAATAGTAATACGGGCAAATAGACATAAGGACATTATAGAACTATCTACACATTCAGATTTACCTGTAATAAACGGATTAAGCGATTTGGAACATCCCTGCCAGGTATTGAGTGATGTATTTACTGTCATAGAAAAAAAATCTGAAATAAAAAATAAAAAAATAACTCTTGATAATTTCAAAAATATAAAAATCACATACATAGGAGATGGGGACAATATAGCTAACTCATTGTTACTTGCATCTGCTATTTTTGGAATGCAACTGACAATATGTACACCAAAAGGATATGAACCAGACAGGGAAATAACCGTGAAATCCAAAAATATTGCTGAACAAACCGGTGCGGTTATAGAATTATCTAACAACCCGTTAACATCAGTCAAAGATTCTGATGTCCTCTACACTGATGTATGGGTTTCTATGGGCAAAGAGACAGAATATGAAACCAGACTAAAAATATTCCAGCCATATCAGGTTAACCAGAAACTATTGAATATGGCTAAGAAAAACCTGATTGTGATGCACTGTCTGCCTGCACACAGAGGGGAAGAGATAACATCTGAAGTCCTTGATGGGCCAAATTCAGTAGTATTTGACCAGGTAAAAAACAGATTATATGTCCAGCAGGCAATACTTACATATTTATTCCGGTAATCGTCCATCTGAAGATGGACGCTACTGCCTGCCCCCGTGTATTGTTTTACCCGGTAAAACATCGTGGGGTAGCGTCCAGTTTTAACCAACAGTAGGTTCTTTAGGAACTGGACGATTTTCTTGAAATGATTAGAGAATTCTGCAATATAAAACCTGAAATTGACCCGACATCATATATTCACAAAACAGCAGAGGTCATTGGTAAAGTAAAAATCGGCAAAGAAGTTTCTATCTGGCCGGGTGCGGTTTTGCGTGGTGATGTTGAACAAATCATTATAGGGGATAAAACAAACATTCAGGATGGTGTTTTGATACATACAGATTATGGCTTTCCGACTACTATCGGTGAAAACGTCGTTGTCGGGCATGGTGTGATTATTCACGGATGCAAGATAGGAAACGACTGTTTGATAGGTATGGGGGCAATTATACTCAATGGTACGGTTGTCGAAGACAACTGTATTATAGGTGCAGGGAGTGTTGTTACAGAAAATACAAGAGTAAATTCAGGCAAGTTAGCCCTCGGAGTGCCGGCAAAAATTGTCAGGGACCTTAGGGAGGAAGAAATTTTACAAATCAGAAAAGGTGTGGAACACTATATAGAAAAAATCAAGGAATACCGCACTGGTCACCCTGAATGAAATGAAGGGTCTATATATCGTAGTATTTGTAACTTGCTCAACAGAAAAAGAGGCAAAAAAAATTGCCAGAACCCTTGTCGGAAAAAAACTTGCAGCATGTGTTAATATAATCCCCAAAATAAGTTCGCTATACTGGTGGCAGGGAAAAATTGAATCTTCCAAGGAACTGTTACTTGTTATAAAAACAAAGAAGACCCATTTGAAAAAACTTATTAAGGAAGTTAAAGCAATTCACATCTATACTGTTCCTGAAATCATAGCACTACCTATAATTGAAGGTAACAGGGACTATCTGAACTGGATAGATAATTCAATAAAAGGGAGTTAATTATGGCTATGTTGCAGATAATAAAGTATCCAAATAAGATATTGAAGAGAAAGACTGTGCCTGTCCATGGATTGACTTCCGAGATAAAGAAACTTATTTCTGATATGATTGAAACAATGTATGCTAATGGAGGTGTCGGGTTAGCCTCAAACCAGGTTGGAAAAAATCTCTCTATAGCAGTCTGTGATATTTCTCAGAATAAAAAATCACCGATGGTTTTTATAAATCCTGTAATAACAGAAAAAAATGGGGAAAGTGTTGAAGAGGAGGGATGTCTATCTTTTCCGAATATCCTGCTGGAATTAAAAAGACCTGACTCCATTAAGGTCAAGGCGTTAAACAATAAAGGTAAACCCTTTGCAATTGAAGCGGAAGGGATTCTGTCAAGAGTTATACAGCATGAACTTGAACATCTTCAGGGAAAGGTATTCATAGATAACCTACCGGTTATAAAAAGGCTGATGGTCTGCAGGGAAATCAAACAAAACACTAAGAAAGCCCGATAAATCGGGCAACTCCAGGGATCCCCCAATTTATTGGGGTTATAATTTCCTTGTATGCTTCAAGAAATCGTCTGCAATATCGGTAATGCGGTTTAACTCAAGTTCAAGTTCTTTAGTTTTTGCCTCTATATTATCTTCTTTTCTTACCACTACTGGATTGCCATAAATAATTATACATTTGTTGAAAGGGAAGGGAAAAAGGTACTTGTCCCAGTTATCAAATATTTTTTTATGCTTAGCAGAACTGCTGACGGGTATAATAACACGGCCCGTTTTTTTAGCGGTAAAAATTACACCGGGTTTTGGGATAAATCCCGGGCCGCGAGGGCCATCTACGGCAAATGCCACATCTTTAAATTGATTCGCTTTTTCTATTAATTTAATCGTCCCTTCAACCGCACCGCGTTTTTCTGCTGAGCCCCGGACTATATCATACCCGAATTTAGACATAATTTTTGTCTGCAGCTCACCGTCTTCCGAGAGACTTGTCATAATAACCACATCTTTAAATGCGTGGACAAACAGCGGTATAAACTGTCTGCCGTGCCAGAATGCAAAAATTACATTTTTATTTTTTTCCTTATTTTCTCTAAATATGTCTTCGTTAATTTTTGTTATACCTGAGGTTCGGCAGACAAAGTTTATTAAAAAACAAATAATATTTGAGGAAATTTCATTTTTGAATATTTTATTCATAGAGGAGGGGGTAGGCTACCGTTTTTTACGGGGAACCCATTTTGCCAGTCCGACAGCGGTATAAACCGGCTTGACCTGATTATTTTCAGTTACATACACATTTATTCTTTTTGCATCAAATTTCTTTATAATTTCTTTTTCCATATCACCTGATATTTTTTCGTTTTGCAGTAATTCACTTTCTTCCTTCCGTGCATCTTCGTTTAATATTTTGTAAATAAAGTTTAAAGTTGAATTCAGGGCTTCCATGCCAATAGCATTTATGATTTGGGAAATTATTTTCTCATCCCTGTTGGTTGCATTCTCGATTTCTTTCTCTATATCCTGGCCGACAGTTGCTATAATTATGCTTATTGATGACACCTTTAAAGACTGTTCTATTTCCAAGCCGAATTTCTCAATTGACTCTTCCACTTCAAACGTATCAAATACACTGGCGGGAGATAAATATTCTTTTGCTCTCTCCATTTCTTTCCGGACAGCCTCCTGGAGTTGTGGTGTAAATTCCTTTATTTCCGTAATAAGTTTCAGGTTATGTATTACTTCGCGTTCACGCAAATTTACCTTGAAATTTCTTATTTTTCTCATTTGAAAACGCCTTTTTTTCAAATGTCCCCCCTGTTTTGATTTCAAAGAAATCAAGGGGGGACTATTTTTACCTCTTTTTTTTACTACGATAGGTCAACCATTCATATACTATTGGACTTGCAATGAAAACCGAAGAAAAAGTTCCGATTATTATACCGAACAGGAGTGCAAAAGAAAAGTCGTGCAGAACTTCTCCGCCAAAAAAGAAAAGTATTATAACTACAAGTAACGTGGAAACTCCGGTTACAACAGTCCTGGAAAGTGTCTGGTTTATGCTTGCATTAATAATTTTACCTAATTCCTCCCGTCGGATTAACGAGAGGTTTTCTCTGATTCTATCAAAAACCACGATTGTATCATTTATTGAATAACCTGCCAATGTAAGTATGGCAGCAATAACTGTAAGCGTTATTTCTTTATTTAACAACGAAAACACACCGACAGTAATAAATATATCATGCACTAATGCTATAACACCGGAAACACCCCATACAGTTGACTTAAACCTGATAGCAACATAGATAACTATACCTGCAAATGAAAGTAAAATTGCAAGGAGTGCTTTTTTAACCAGAAACTCGCCTACACGAGGACCGACATATTCGGTACGCTCTATACTGAACTCAGTTGAATACCCGGATACCGCATTCATAATATCCTTTGAAACCTTTTCCTGTTCAGTACTCTTACCTTTTATGTTTATTATTACAGAATTGTGCCTGGGAAAATCCTGTAATTGAAAACTATCCAGTCCCGAATCTGTTAAGGTCTGACGCAAATTACTCATAACAACAGGTTTTTCAAATTTTATCTGAGCTATTAAACCGCCTGTAAAATCAATACCAAGGTTAAGCCCTCCTTTTAATACTATAGATAGAATACATATTATCGCTAAAAAAACTGATATACTAAAACAAATATATCTCAGACCAATAAAATCAAATTTTGTATTAGAAAATAAACGCATACCTTTTCACGCCTCTCTATCAGACTGTGTCGTAACCCGATTGGAATCCCGCGAGGAATCCAGTATGGAATCCCGAACTTGAGTTGGAATCCCGAACTTGTTCGGGTAAGAAGTACTATCAAGTTTTGTCATGTTTTGATTTCTTTTGTTATTTTTTAGCCCCAACAAGTTGGGTAATCCGGTTGCGACACAGTCTGTATTCTATGGTTTCAAATTCAAAGTTTTAAGTATTTTCTTATCAAATAAATATTCGTAAGAAACTTTCGTCACAAAAATTGCAGTAAACATGCTGATAAGTATGCCTAATGATAGTGTCACTGCAAAACCTTTTATAGGACCTGTGCCAAACTGAAAAAGAAACAAGGCAGCAATAAGTGTCGTAATATTTGAATCAATAATGGCTGACAATGCCCTGCTATATCCTAAATCAATAGCAACCCGCACAGTTTTATTCAGTCCCAGTTCATCGCGAATACGTTCAAGTATCAAAACATTTGCATCCACAGCCATACCAAGTGTAAGAATAATTCCTGCAATACCGGGTAAAGTCAAAGTGGCATGAAACATGGCAAGTGCACCGCATAAAATTATAAAGTTCATCAGCAGCGCTATATCAGATATTACACCTGGTATACGATAATAAAAAATCATAAATACAACAACAAGCAAAAATCCTATAATGGAAGATTTAATCCCTGCATTGATTGAATCCCTGCCTAAAGAAGGACCTACAGTGCGTTCCTCAATAATACTTACAGGCACAGGTAATGCACCGCTCCGGAGAACATTGGCAAGAAATTTTGCCTCTTCATCAGAAAACCTTCCCTCAATAATGGCTTTTCCGTCAGGTATCCGTGAACGAATAACCGGTGCAGACTGCACAACTCCATCCAGCACAATCGCTAAATTGTTTCCGATATTCGCTTCAGTAATACGGGCAAACATATTTGCTCCGTCCCTGTTAAACTCCAGCCCCACATATGGCATACCAAACTCGCCGCCTGTCTCTACTCTTGCATCAACTAAATACCCTCCGGTTATTTCCGGGGAGGATTTGGCAAGATAAAAACCACTTTTGTCTTTACCCGGGAGAAGGACATAACCCGTCGGTACAAGTTTAAGAACAGATGAACTTGTTAAAATACTATCAAACTCCAGATTCATTTCACGGACTTTCTGGGCAATATTTGTGAATCTTTCCTTTAAATCAACAAGTCTGAATTCAAGCAACGCCGTTTTACCTATAAGTTCCTTTGCCCTTTCAGGGTCCTTTATACCCGGAAGTTGCACGACAATCCACTTCTCACCCTGCTGGGCTATGAGGGGTTCGGTTACACCATACTGGTCAATACGGTTGCGGATAACCTCTTTTGTCCGGTCAAGAGCATTAGAAATTTTCTCGTCTTTCATAAGTTTCGTATCATCTATTTCAAGTAAAAGATGTGTCCCTCCGCGCAGGTCAAGTCCAAGAGGTATTATTTTATTCAATATTTTATCCCTTGATTTCTCTCTATTATCTTTCTCATCCTGCGACATACTGTACCATTGAATTGTGGGAAATAAAAAATATAGCACTATCACTAATACAGCACCAATTACTGAAATCTTTATCTGCAATTTTGTCATCCGAAAATGTTCTCCTTTCGGATGCCCCAGCGTATAGTTTTCGACATTGTCTCTAATGGAGAAAACTGCGAGGGGCAATGTATTCCTTTCATTTTACGATTTCTCCTGTTACGACTTCGCCCTGCTGTTCGGTTTTGTTTATCACCTGCAGGATGAAACTCCTTCCTAACTGAACCCTGGTGTTTTCATCAATTTTCAGTTCGATGGTCTCGGGTTTTAAATTTACGACCATCCCGTAAATTCCACCAGACGTGATTATCTGGTCACCCTTCTTGAGCGCCGAAATCATCTGTTTGCGCTCTTTTCCTTTCTTTTGCTGCGGCCTTATTACAATAAAATAAAACACAAAAAAAATAAGTATCAGCGGTAAGAAACTGCCGAACAAACTTCCTCCTGTCTGTGATCCCATAATTCCTCCTATTTCTTTTTCTTCTTTTCTTCTTTTGTTTTGCTTTCCTGTTCTTTATCTAATAAACTTTTACGGTCTAATATACGCACAATTGCACCGCAAATATTTAATTTAATAATTTCATCTTTTTCCTCCTCAAAAAGTTTTGCCAAACCATCAACAGCATTATCCCTGCCAAAATCAGCCAGTATCCTTATTGCCTTCAATCGTGCATCAGTATCAGTGTCAGATGTTTTTAGTGTGTACAATAAAAAATCCTCGCCGCTGAAATCCTCCAGACGCATTAAAGACTCACACGCTAATAATCTGACAAGACCATTCTCATCCTTCAAGCCTTCTTTAATCTGCGGGATGAACTCTTTATCTCCTATCCTACTCAACGACTCATATACTGCCATACGTACTTCTGCATCCTTATCATTAAGTAAATCAGCTATATCCTTTGTAGATTCTTTATCGTTGATTTTTCCAAGAGCGATACATGCCTCAGCACGTACATCCTTATTCCAGTATTTCAATAATCTTTTGAGTTTCTGCACTACAATTTCTTCTCTCACTTCACCTAAAGCTTTACATGACTGGACACGAATGGAAGGGTCACTGCTGTCAAGCCCGGAAATAAATACCCCTACACCAGACCTGTCTCCTAACTTTGCCAGAGATATCAACGATTTATCTACTACACGGCCATCATCATCCTTTGTCATTTCTTTCAGGAGGGGAATATACGATTTATCGCCAATTTCTCCAAGCATCTCCGATGCCCGCGCTCGTACACTACCTTGCGCCAGAGCTTTTGCCCGCTCAATAGGTTTAGGTTTGTCGGAAAGTTTTGGTTTAGTCCTAAGAATTCCGGCAATTACCGGCAAACCCGAGTTGTCACCCAACTTATGCAAAGAAAACGCTGACTCTATTTTCACCTTATCCTTACTGTCGTTTAATAACTTCTTTAAATATGGCAATGCAGAACTATCTCCAATCTTACCTAACATCTCTGCTGTCTCAACCCGAGTTGTAGTCCACTCGGAATTGACAAATAAGTTAAGTTTTTGAAAATAAGTCAACCTTAAATCTTCTTTACTATTTACAGGACAGGTTAATATAATTAAAAATAAAATCGTCCAGTTAAAACTGGACGCTACAAACAAGGTGTAGCGTCCCAATTTATCAAAAATGTAGCGTCCCAATTTATTGGGACGGATTGTTTTATAATTTCCCATAGTTTTCAAAAAACTTCTTTTTCTCAGAAACGAATTTGCCGCTGCGTATGGATTTTTTAATTGAACCTACTAATTGTATCAAAAAATATAAATTATGTAAAGAGAGCAGTCTTAAAGCCAGTAATTCTCCTGAACGGAACAGGTGATGAATATACGCTTTTGTATATTCGCGGCAGACTTCACATGGACATTCACTGTCAAGCGGGCTGTAATCATTCTTGTGGACTGCGTTCTTCAAGTTAAGTTTACCTGAAGAAGTTAATGCCTGCCCATTACGGCCGTTTTTCGTAGGTATCACACAGTCAAACATATCAACACCGTTTTCAATGCAGGTCCAGATATCTTCCGGTGTACCCACGCCCATAACGTATCTTGGTTTTTCTTCCGGCAGGAGCGGAACGATTTCCGTAATAATCTCATCCATTATCTCCTTCGGTTCTCCGACAGACAACCCGCCGAGCGCGTATCCGTCAAATCCCACGTCTGTAAGTTCCTGAACACTTGTCCGGCGTAAATCCAGATAGGTTGAACCCTGTACTATACCAAATACCTGCTGTTCTGTATCGACAGGATGCGTATCCAGAAAAAATTTTTTACAACGTTTTGCCCACCGGAACGTTAATTCCATTGATTGTTCGGCATAGTCACGACTGCAGGGGTACGACGTGCATTCATCAAAACACATCATAATATCCGAACCAAGGTGATTCTGTATTTCAATAACCTTCTCAGGTGTGAAAAAATGCGTGGACCCGTCAATATGTGATTTGAATTCAGCACCTTCGTTATTAACCTTACAATACTTTGCCAGGCTGTGCAACTGAAATCCGCCTGAATCAGTTATTATTGCCCTGTCCCAGTTGATAAATTTATGGAGCCCACCTGCATTTTTTATTACATCCATCCCCGGCCTGATGTAAAGATGGTATGTGTTTGAAATGAACAACTGAACACCGATGTCTCTTAACTCGGAATTAGAAACCGCCTTAACCGTCCCCTGTGTCCCTACGGGCATGAAAACCGGTGTTTCAACCTCACCATAAGCAGTAATAATCCTGCCTACCCGCGCCTTTGTATCCCTGCATTTTTTTTCTATAATGAATTTTTCCATAAGTGTTTATGGGGTCAGGTCTCAACATTCAACATTTTCAAGAAAACTCGTCCCGATAAATCGGGACGCTACAGGGATTCCCCAATTTATTGGGGTTACCCAGGAATTAAGGGTTTACCCTTTTATCCGCAGGATTATCTTATTTATAATTTCCTATACTTTGAAAAATGTGAACACTTCTAATTTTGCTTTTCATACTTTTTGTTGAATGTTGAGACCTGACCCCTACAGCACTAACATGGCGTCGCCGTATGAGTAAAACCTGTAATTATTCTCCATAGCGGATTTATATAATGACAGAAGTTTCTCTTTTCCGGCAAACGCAGATACTAAAATCAAATTTGTGGATTTGGGCAAATGGAAATTTGTCAACATTGCATCAATAACCTTGAATTTATAGCCCGGATAAATATAGAGTTCGGTCTCTCCTTTTCCCGGAATCAAATTACCGTTAACATCCGCCTGTGATTCAAGTGCACGGACAGTACTCGTACCCACTGCAATTATTCTTCCGTCTTTTTGACGGCATGAATTTATCTTATCTGCAGTCTCTTTTGTTATCTCAAAATATTCAGGAAGCATTTTATGCTCATTAATATTTTCTGCGGATACGGGTTTAAAAGTCGCCCATCCTATGTGGAGAACAATATATTCAATTTCAATACCCTTAGCTTTTATTTTTTTCATAAGTTCCAAAGTGAAATGTAATCCTGCAGTAGGTGCAGCGACTGCTCCCTCAGATTCAGCATAAACAGTCTGATATCTTTCTTCTTTACCGGGATAATGTCTCTTAATATACGGTGGCAAAGGGGAATGTCCGTATTTATTCATCAACTCATAAATATCAATCTCACCCATAAATTCCAGTATATATTCACCATATTTATTTTTATCCACTACCTTAACTTTAGAATTTCCATCCGGTAAGATTAATTCCTTACCCGATACATTTTCCCGGCACAGCGCTGTCCAGGAATTTTCAGAAATCTTTTTCAATAAAAATAATTCAATTTTACCTCCGGTATTCTTCCTGCAGTACAATCTTGCAGGTAAGACCTTGGTTTTATTAATAACCACGCAATCACCCGGCGATAAATAGTCCATAATGTCACTGAACACTCTATGCTCAACAACATTTTCCCTGCGGTCAAACACTAAAAGTTTACTCTGGTCCCGTTTATCTGCAGGGTGCTGGGCAATAAACTTTTCAGGCAAGGCGTAGTCATAACCTTCTAACTGTAAATCATCAGCCACTCTTAATATTCCCATTTGTCTATTTTTGTACCGGGATAATAATATTTTAAAATACCTATATAATTATATCCCTTTTCAGCCATACCTTTTGCACCCCACTGACACATACCAACACCATGTCCCCAACCGTGTCCGGCAAAAATAAATGAATCTTTTTGCTTTGTAATACTGACAATTTTTGTGCTTTTAATAACGTTCGGGTCAACAATCATCCTGAACAGATTTCCCGTCAATTTCAAACTCCCCCCGGTGTGCTTAACTATTATAAACCGCACGCGGCCTGAACTCGTTTTTCCCTGAATATTTATTGATTTTATCTGACCAACCTTATAGCCTTTAACATTGAGTTTTTTTCTAATGTAATTTTCTTCTAAAAGTTTCTTCCAGGAATTATGTGAGCTTTTTGAACAAAACGGACATTTTACACCACGGAGATAACCATACCTTCCACTATTATTACCCTGCCATACATTAGATACATCCTCTGTATGACCTCCGCAACAGGCAAAAAAAAGTGCGTTAATGGGTTTACCGTCATATACCAGCACTTCATTAACTGTCGCATCCACTGCCTCGTTACTCCGTTTTTTTTCGCTGTCACGGCTCCCGTACACCTGGGAATATACTGTATTACAGAAATCAAAACCTTCGCTTTCATACTTTCCTAAATTATACATCGCATAAGTTCTTGAAACCACAGCCTGCGCCTTCAATGCTTCCAGGGGCCATTCAGGATTTACCTCGTGAGGGAGTACTCCATAAATATAGTTTTCCAGACCAATTTCATTTATAACAGTCAGTTTACTCTCCCGGGACTTTTTTATTATTATACTGTCACGATACCTTTTTCCATTAATCTTTACAAAGTTTTTTTCCGATTTTGGAATCAGTCTTATTAACGTGGAAAAAAATTTTTCTTCATTCAACAACATGCCGTCCTTAAAGGGCGTGATAAGATAGACATTCTGTTCCATGAGACGTTTCTCTTCGCCCTTTTCCATGTCATATATGTAATATTCTCCTTCACAACTTAAATTCACGCTGTTGACATTTCTCAATATGCCTATCTTAACAATTGTTTCCGGCAAACGTTGCGAGTAGGAAGACGTTGCAGTAGTAAAAATCATACCTAAAAAAATGAAGAGTTTACCAAATTGATTCATTATTTTTTATTCCGTTCCTTTAACGAATAAACACACCCGCAATATTTTTGCATGTATAATTTTTGGTTATAAATAACGGTCTTGCCTGCATAAAACATCGGTCGGAAATCTCTATAAACAAACTCAACACCAACCTGTCTGGCTATCTGTTCACCCAGTTCCCTTATAATCTTATGTTCCTGATACGGACTCACAAGAAGCGTTGTCGTAAAATAATTGATGTTATCCTTTTTGGCTTCCTCGGCACAGGAACGTATTCGTCCATCATAACAAAACCTGCATCTATCAGTTTTAGAAACAGAAATCCCTCTTTTTATTCTCCCTTTATTCCTACGGAACCTACTTCGGTCAAAGGGAGATTGAGAAGGATTTTCACTTATAATAAGTTCATATTTTTCCTGCCGGGAATATGTTTTCAGTGCGTCAAGCCGTTTTTGATATTCCTCCTCAGGATAAATGTTCGGATTAAACCAGTAACCCGTAACGTTGTATTCTTTTGTCAGTGCTTCAAGTACTTTCGGAGTACATCCTGCACAACAGCTATGTAATAATAGTTTGGGAAATACATTTATCATCGGGTCATTTTATCAAAATATGTATATTATTGTCAAAAAATGCTATAATAATAAAAGTAAAGAAAGCGTCCGAATTCGGACGCTACTGGGATTCCCCAATTTATTGGGGACGGATTGTTTTATAATTTCCTATGCTTCAAGAAAGTCGTCCCGATGAATCGGGACGCTACATTATACGATTATCGGGACGCTACATTGAGAGGTGCAAATGACTAAAATAAAAAAAATACAACATAGTTTTACTGAAGAAGACCCGTGGCGAATATTTCGTATAATGTCAGAATTCGTTGAAGGGTTTGAGTTATTTTCTAAAATTAGTAATGCGGTGTGTATATTTGGCTCTGCACGTACAGTAAGAGGAACAAAATACTATAAATTAGCAGAAAAAATTGCTTACCTTTTAGCTAAAAAAGGATTCGTTATAATAACCGGCGGTGGACCGGGTATAATGGAAGCTGCCAATAAGGGAGCCAAAAAAGCAGGCGGAGAGTCTGTTGGATTAAATATAGAAATTCCTACTGAACAAAAACCTAACCGCTATGTAACCACTTTAATGAACTTCAGATATTTCTTCTGCAGGAAAGTAATGTTTTCAAAATATGCCAATGCTTTTATAGTCCTGCCGGGAGGCTATGGTACATTAGACGAATTCTTTGAAGCCATAACTCTGATTCAGACAAAAAGGATTAAACCTTTTCCTGTTGTGCTTGTAGGTAAAAGTTACTGGCAGGGATTAATTGACTGGCTAAAATCTTATGCAGTAAAAGAAAAATATATTTCAAGAAAAGACTTGGATATATTTAAATTAGCAAATACCGCTGAAGAAACCGTTTCGCTTGTAAAACCCTTATAACAAAACAAATTTTATTATATTTTTACAACGTCCTGGGCTTTGGGTCCTTTTGTATCTGAAATTACTTCAAATTCAACCTTATCTCCTTCATTAAGGGATTTGTAACCTTCCCCCTTGATAGAAGAATGGTGAACAAAAACATCCTGCCCCTCTTCTGTAGTTATGAAACCATACCCCTTCTTTGAATTAAACCACTTAACTGTGCCTTTCATACAAAAATACCTACCTCCTTAGTCTAAGTAAAATCCTGAAAGATAAAACCCTAAAGGGTAAATTCCAGGAATTCCCCGATTTATCCGCAGGATTATCTTATTTATCGGGGTGAAACTCCGCTGGTGTTTAGAATAGCATTTTTTATTTATTTTGTCAATAGACTTGACTATATAATTTCAAATTAATAGAATATAACCCTTTAAAGTAATCGTCCCGATAACTTGCCTGACGGCAGTCAGAAATCGGGACGCTACGGGGATTCCCCAATTTATTGGGGTTATAAAAAAGAGGGACTAGAAAAATGAACACAAACATTGAAAGTGTATTTTCACCAAAATCCATCGCTGTTATAGGAGCATCCAGAAAAGAAGGTTCTGTTGGAAGAGTGGTTTTTTCTAATATTCTTTTAGGAGGGTTTACCGGATTACTTTTCCCGGTAAATCCAAAATCAGAAAGCATTATGGGTGTCAAGTGCTATCCGAATATTAATGCCATTCCGGACCCCATAGATTTAGCAGTCCTCATAGTTCCAAATGAAGTTACTCCCTCGGTCATAAAAGAATGCGGCCAGAAAGGAGTTAAATCCGCAATAATAATTTCAGCAGGTTTTAAAGAAATCGGAGGCAGAGGGATAGAACTTGAAAAAGAAACGGTAGATATCTGCAAAAAATATAAAATTTCTCTGGTCGGACCAAATTGTTTAGGAATCATTAATACTGACTCCTTAGTATCTATGAACGCAAGTTTTGGAAAGGATATGCCAATACCGGGCAACATTGCATTTATCTCACAGAGTGGGGCATTGTGTACTGCAGTTTTAGATTATACTAAAGGAAAAAATATAGGCTTTTCAAAATTTATTAGTATGGGTAACAAAGCATATCTAAATGAAATAGACTTTTTATCATACTTAGGTAAAGACCCGCAGACCAAAGTTATACTGATGTATGTAGAAGACATATCAGATACAAAAGAATTTATGAAGGTGGCAAGAGAAATAACAAGTAACAAAAACATTTTCAAGCCAATCATCACCATAAAGTCAGGAAGGACAAAGGAAGGAGCAAAAGCAGCATCCTCTCATACAGGAGCACTTGCAGGCTCTGATGAACTATACAGTGCATTGTTTGTCCAGAGCGGAGTCCTGCGGGTTGAGACAGTTGAAGAACTTTTTGAGAATGCAATAGCATTTGCAAACTCTCCTATACCCAAAGGTAATAAGATAGCGATTGTCACCAATGCGGGTGGACCCGGAATTATGGCAACGGACGCAAGTATAAGATACGGGTTAGAACTTGCTAAATTAGAAGAAAACACCATTACTGAATTAAAAAAATATCTACCAAAAACCGCAAACTTCAATAATCCTATTGATATAATTGGAGACGCTCTGCATGACAGATATGAGTCTGCACTCAAAAGTGTATTAAAAGATAAAAATGTTGACGGAGTAATAGTCATTCTCACTCCACAGGCGATGACAGATATAGAGAACATTGCAAATACTATAGTAGAGGTAGCGAAGAAAAACAAGAAACCGGTCCTGACTGGTTTTATGGGAGTAGTGGATGTGTCCAAAGGAATAGCGATATTAGAACGAAATCACATTCCACATTATAGATTCCCGGAAAAATCAGCCAGGGTATTAAGAGATATGTACAGATACGGAAAATGGGTTGAGAAGACTGACCTCAAATCTGTAAATTACGATGTTGACAGGGTGAAAACCAGAAAAGTCATAGACAGGATTAAGAAAGAGGGGAGAAATTATCTTCCTGAAATAGAAGCATTAGAAATTCTGAATGCCTACGGGTTTCCGACTCTGGAATCAAAATTAGCCAAAAATGCAGACGAATGTGTCCAAACAGCAAATGAAATCGGTTATCCTGTTGCTATGAAAATAGTTTCTCCTGATATTATCCATAAATTTGATGTTAAAGGTGTTATTCTAAAACTAAAAACTGACGCACAGGTAAAACAATCTTATAAAAGTATGATGAACAACATTAAGAAACTAATGCCCAGGGCAAACCTTTGGGGTGTAAATATTCAGCAAATGGCAGGAGGTGACGGAGAAGAAACAATTATAGGAGCAAAAAGAGACGAAATATTTGGACCTGTAATTATGTTTGGATTGGGCGGTATATTCGTAGAAGCAATCAGAGATGTCACTTTTGGATTTGCTCCTATAAGCCCATGCTTTGCACTAAATATGGTTCAGCGGGTGAAAACGTACAGAATATTAGAAGGGGTGAGAGGTAAACCTCCTGCGGATATAAAAAGTATAACGGAATGCCTGCAAAGGTTATCCCAGCTTATATTAGATTTTGAAGAAATATCTGAAATAGACATGAATCCTCTGATAGTCTACCAAAAAGGATGTAAAGTCGCAGATGTCAGGATAATATTGAAATAGAAACCCCCGCAGTTTCGCAAGGCTAAACTAAACACGGGGATTATAAGGAGAAAATGTGTATGAAAAAGTTTGAGGAATTTATTAAAGAACTGGTTTTAAAAGATTTTAATCGTCCGGCAAAAGTAGAGTATGATTCCGACAAAACTCTCCAGAAACTTATTGACGTCGGAACAAAACAGTGGCTTGATACCGGACAATTAGAAAAAGCAAAACCACTCTGGAAAAAACAATTTACAGCATTGACCACCAACAACACGCTTGTAAACCAGGTTATCCAGCAAGGAATATTTGATGACCTGATTCCAAAAGTCTCAAGTGAGATATCTTCTTTCAAAAAAGACATCTCACAAGATGAACTGATAACTGAGATAGGTTTTATATTGAACTGCAGGGTTGCAATGAGACTGGTGGAAAACTTTAACTGTCTGGTAAGCGTGGAATTACACCCTAAATTCGGGCAGGATATTGAAAAATCCGTTTATTATGGTACAAGATACTACAATGTACTCCCCACTAATTTTATAGTAAAGGTTCCACTGACCCCTGAAGGGTTTATCATTGCAAGAAAACTATCCAAAAATAATATCCCTGTTAATTTCACACTGGGGTTCTCTGCCAGACAGAATTATCTTGCAGGAGCCATTTCTAATCCTGCCTATGTAAATGTTTTTATGGGAAGATTAAATTCTGTCATTTCCGATAATAAATTAGGTGACGGGAATTACGCCGGGGAAAAAGCTACTATGGCAACACAGGTCTGCTTGAACGAATTGAAGAAAAAATACAAAGATATAAAAACACTGCTAATTGGTGCGAGTATCAGAAGCGGCCAGCAGATGGCAGACCTTGCGGGTATTGATGTATTTACATGCCCGCCGAAGGCAGTGGAAGAATTTTACAAACTTAATCTTAAGCCCGAAGACATTAAAAACCAGTTGGGACGTAAATTCGAAGTTAAGTTTAACGACAGCAGTATTGAAAAGAAATACGGTTTTGACGCTCTCTGGAATATATCGGACGAATTCAAAAAAGTAATTGACGATTTAAGAAAAGAGAATCTTGATGATTACGACGGTAAAAAACTTGTGAATTTCTTATCCAAGAAAGATGAAAGCAACATACTATATGAATTTTCGGAACAGGATTTAGCAGAGATTAAAAAGGACGGTAAGATTCCTAAATTAGACAAGTGGGTGGAACGGAAAGCACCATTGGACTATCTGATGACAGTCTCTGCAATAAAATCCTTTGAAACTGACCAGGAAGCTCTGGACAACAGAATAAAAGAAAAAATCTAGTAACTATTGGTACCATCCATCAGCACAGTTAACTTGACAAAATGTTTAATATGTAGTAATATTTAGATATAACTAAACAGGTATACTTATATGAATACATATTCATACGATAATTTACAGGTTAGGGAAGTGTTCCATATTGAGTTTCTGCGTGCCTTCACGAAGAAAATAAGACCATCTTTTTATACTCTCAAGGGCGGAGTCAATATGAGACTGTTTTTTGGCAGCGTCAGATACTCGGAGGATATGGACATGGATGTCAATACGGTCAGTGTTAGTGTATTGCGCGATACGGTAATGAAAATCATCGTTTCAGCCTCTTTTCAAAATGAGCTGAAGGTTTTCGGCATAGAGAAGATTTTACCTCCGGATATGACAAAAGCCAAACAAACTCAGACGACACAGCGGTTTAAGATACATCTTATTACTCATCAGGGAGAGGATCTATTTACAAAAGTAGAATTCTCTCGCCGCCAGCCTTCGGGTAATGCTATTGTAGAATCTGTTTCGGAAAAAGTTCTGCACTACTACAGGATATCTCCGCTAATTATAAGTCATTATGACGCAATAAGCGCTATCACCCAAAAGATTAATGCTTTGGTCAACAGAAGGATGGTTCAGGCAAGAGATATTTTTGATCTCTACATATTATCAACTCAGATTTCAAGCAAGGTGAATATTACTCCGGTAACTGCTAAAGCCGCCAGTGAAAACATATTTTCAGTAAGTTTTCACCAGTTCCGCGATACCGTCCTGAATTATCTTTCAGAAGAAGATCGATTAACCTACGATAACTCTGGTCTATGGGATGAAATCAAATTAAATGTAAATGAACTGATATGCGTGAATCACAAAAAATAACAATTGAATATATTAAACTACTTGGTCGCCAGATTTTTACTACCCGTGAAATATCGGATATGTCGGGTAAAAGCATGTCTGCGGTGACTCAGTCATTAGGATATCTTGGCCGGCACAACGTGATAGAAAAATTGTACCGTGGTGTCTGGACAGAAATTACTAATAAACTCATAAGCCCTTTTATGATAGTACCCCATTTGTTCAAGTCAAGCCGGGTATATGTTTCCTTTTTAAGCGCTCTGCATATGCACGGTATCATTGAACAGATACCACAAACCATAACATTGGCTTCAATATTACACTCAAGAAAGATAAAAACGGCAATCGGTATCTTTGTGGTCCATCAAATATCTCCGGGATTCTTCTCAGGCTTTGACTGGTACAAAGGTTCGGGAAGTTTCCTTATAGCAGAACCTGAAAAAGCACTGGCTGACTGTCTTTATCTGTTTACAAGAAAAAAAAGCAATACGGTTATTTCCCGGAACTTAATCTGCAAAAACCTTTTAGCGTAAAAAAAGTCAAGAAGTGGATACAAGAAATACCGGATAGAAAAGCCAGTATCTCGGCTATGGAAAAGTTGGATGAGATACTCAAGTTGCCTTAATAAAATTTACTACAATAAAACCTGAAGAATCATGAAACGTCCCCAGCTTCTCTGATGACAGTCTCTGCCATAAAATCTTTTGAAACCGACCAGGAAGCCCTGGACAACAGAATAAAAGAAAAAATCTAGGGGGTCAGGTCTTGACATTATAGTTTACTAATGTTGTTCTTATAATATATGAAACAAAAACCAAATCCAGATTTTGAACAAATGAAAAAAGTGTTACTCAGACAGGGAGAACCAGAGAAAATTCCTTTTTATGAACTCTTCGTAGATGGCAGGATAGACGCAAAACATTCATATGAAGATGCAATAATGCCGGTCACAGAAGCCAAAAAGAAATATGGAGAGAAAATAGCAATACTGGGTGGGGTGGATGTGGACAGAGAGCCGAAGCAATAAATGTCATTTATTTGGAAAAAGAAAACCATGAACACTTAAATCTTCATCCAGTTCTGGCCAGTGAATACCATATCCGGCAGGTGATATTTTGAAGTTTTCCAACTGTCTTTTAGAAGCTGTTGCTAATTTAGGATACCAAACCAATGGTAGGGATAATATTCTGCCATCACTTAATTTTACCTGTATTTGTTTGCCTTCAAATTTTAATCCTAATATCATGGGTAATTTTGTTTTTTCAACTGTTAAAGTATTCATTCCATTTCTCCTGTATCATTTTTTGTTTTTCTTTTACTATATTTATTATTTCATTTATCTTTGCCTCTCCTCCATAGCCTATTATATGGACATGACACGATTCAAATCCTTCATTGCTATAAAAGAAAAATCTGTATCCTTTTACTCTGAATATAGTTGGCATAAAATTTTATAAATAAATTTCTGTATATATACTATTATAACATATCAATGCTTAAATATCAAGGATAAATCTAGGGGGTCAGGTCTTGCCTGCCTGCCGTCAGGCAGGACTTTATAGTTTACTAAAAAATATAATTTGTTGAATGTTGAGACCTGACCCCTTACATCAAAGGTTCAATTCGGATTGTATCTACGGGTTTTGCTTCCTGTGTGGGCAAACTTAACGAGAGTTTATATTTTTCTGCAAGTTTTTGAATGTGTTCAAATATTTTTTTGCTGTATGTCAATGCTGGTAAATAATCTCTATCGTAAAGCGCCTTATACCTGCCTGCAATTCCCTTATAGTGCTTATCCAGTATACCGAATATACGCTTTTCTACAGATTTAAGTTTAATAGCTAGCCCGGATGGAATAATATATTCAGCCCCAACTTCTTTAACTGCCTTGAAAACATCTTCTAATTGTCTCTGTGAATCATTCACATACGGGATAATAGGTGCAAGTGATACACCGCAAAGAACATCATGTCTTCTTAATTCTGAAATTAAATTTAACCTTTCTCCGACACTCTGTGCCTGCGGTTCAAATAATTCGTTAACACTCTTATCAATAGTGGATATTGTAACAGTCACAGCACACAGGTCCTTCTGTGAATATTCACTTATAAGGTCCATATCCCGTAAAATTAAACTTGACTTGGTAAATATCTGCAGGGGATTATTGTTTTCAGCAATAATCTCTATACAGGTGCGGGTAATCTTAAATTCCTCTTCAGCAGGCTGGTACGGTTCGGAAACAGCGCCAAGTGCAACCGGTATTTTCTGAATAAATGCTGCCAGTCTATTCTTCAGCATGTTCGGCAGGTTTGTTTTTACGCCAATTTTGGGACGGTAAGGCTCCGGTATTTCTTCGTCCCCTATACCATAACAATATTTACAGCCGTAATAGCAACCTACATAAGGGTCCACTGTAATCTGTGACAAAAAAACCTCATGAGGTTTTTTCAGAAAGTTTATTGCAATGTCTGGTTTTAGAAGGCGGTATCCTGAAAGACAATTCTTTTTAGCCATTATAACATTTTTTGCTGGGTTGATTTTGGGATAATTCCAAGGTGTTTATAGGCATTTTCCGTTACAACTCTGCCCCGGGGAGTCCTCGTAAGGAATCCTGCTTTTATCAGGAATGGCTCATAGACGTCTGTAATTGTGTCCACTTCTTCTGATATTGCCACTGAAAGTGTTTCAGCACCGACAGGTCCGCCGGAAAATTTCTCTATTATTGTGGTTAATATCTTTCTATCCATACTATCCAGTCCGATTCTGTCAACTTCAAGAGACTCCATTGCTATTTTTATAATATTGTTATCTATTTTACCGTCAGATTTAACATCTGCAAAATCTCTTGTCCGACGCAACAGACGGTTTGCTATTCTTGGTGTGCCCCGTGAACGTTCACCTATCTGTCCCGATGCTTCGTCAGATATTGGTATCTGCATGATTTTACTTGACCGCAGTACAATGGTTTTGAGTTCACTATCTGAATAAAAATCCAGATGTTCTATAATGCCAAACCTCTCTCTCAAAGGACTTGTAAGCAATCCTGCGCGGGTCGTCGCGCCTACAAGCGTAAACTTCGGTATGGGCATTTCTATTATCTTAGCGGAAGGACCCTGCCCTATGACTATGTCTAACCTGAATTCTTCCATTACAGGATACAGCGCTTCTTCAACAATATGATTGAGTCTGTGTATTTCATCAATAAATAATACGTCTCCTTCAGATAAACTTGTAAGTATTGCTGCCAGGTCACCTATACTCTCAAGAACCGGTCCTGATGTTGACCGCAGATTTGCTCCTGATTCATGAGCAATAATATACGCTAAGGTAGTTTTGCCAAGACCCGGCGGACCGTAGAACAGGCAGTGGTCAAGGGGTTCCTGACGCTGTATTGCTGCCTGAATGAATACTCTAAGATTATTCTTTAACTTGTCCTGGCCGATAAATTCATCTAAAGTTTTTGGCCTTAAAGTCAGTTCAAACTTTTCTTCTTCAGGCACTGCGGTTGGGACTGTAATTTTTTCCTCTTTCATAGTGTTTCAATGCAAGGGTTATAAGTTCTGCGGTTGAAGGAACTTTATCAAGACCTGCCATTGCTTCTTCAACTGCGAACCTTGCCTGCGATTCCCTCAATCCTAAAGTAACGAGTGCCTGGATGGTTTCTTCGTGCACACCACCCGGCACTTTAACCCATTTCTCTTTTCCGGAAATTTTCACATCATCAAGTTTATCCTGTAGTCCTGCAATGATTTTTTCTGCTGTCTGCCTGTGGAAACCGAAAATAGACGTCAGCAGTTTAAGGTCTTTGTTCACCACGGCCCGTCGGAAATCAGCCAGGGACTTCATCGCTTTATCTAAATATTCAAGTGCTTTTTTTGCACCGGTGTTTTTCAGACTGTTTTTGAAAGAGATAAATATTGCCTTTTCTTCAGTGGTCAGAAAACCATAAAGGTTTACGCCGCCACCGTACATTCCGGTAGATTCTATTATTAAAAGTTTAACAGACTTGCCCGGAGTGGGAAGTCTGTTATATGTTGAAGTTGAAATGTTTACTTCATACCCTACACCGCTGACATTAATTACCACAGAATCAAGTGATTTTGACTCAATTATACCTTCTAATGTAGATATCAACTTGTTACACTCCGAGCAGTATTTATGTGACACAGGCCGACAGCTACCGCATCAGTTATATCATCGGGTTTTGGTATAGATTTCACTTTCAGTAAATATTTTACCATATTTCTTACCTGCTGTTTGTCAGCCGAACCATATCCCGTAATAGCAACTTTTACTTCTTTTGGATTGTATTCATTAACCCCGATATTGTTCTTTGCTGCAGCCAACAATATTACGCCCCGTGCCTGGCTGATGGACAGAACAATCTGTGAATTCTGGTAAAGATACTGTTTTTCTATGCAAAGCACATCCGGCATGTATTTTTCTATTACCTCATTAAGTTCTGAAAAAATTTGAAGCAGTCTTTGCGGTAAGTTTGTATTTGCATCTGTCTTTATGCATCCGCAATTTTCAAGTTTTAAGTTCTCCCCGCGGGGACTTCTAATTTTCTCTATCACCGCCCAGCCCGTATGGGCAAGGCCCGGGTCAATACCTAAAACTATCATGCAGAAACCTTTTCCATTATCTCTTCAGGTATATCAAAATTTGCATAAACATTGTTTACATCATCATGGTCTTCAAGTGCATTCATTAAACCCAACATCTGTTCCGCTTCTTTACCGGCCAGTTTAATGTAAGTTTTCGGAAGCATCGTCACTTCTGACTGGACAATATCTATCTTCTGTTCCTTCAGGGAATTAACTATTTTATCAACCTGCTCGGGTACTGTTGTTATCTCGTATGTCTCTTCATCATCACTTTTGAAATCCTCAACACCTAAGTCAAGTGCCAGTGTCATAATCTTTTCTTCCTCATATTTTGTCTTGTCCAGGGTTATATATCCTCTCTGAATAAACATCCATGCGACACAACCACTTTCACCTAAGTTACCGCCGTACTGACTGAAAAGACGGCGAAGTTCGTTTGTGGTGCGGTTTTTGTTATCGGTCGTCGCTTCTACAAGAACTGCCACTCCACCCGGCCCGTAACCTTCATACGAAGCATCTTCGTAAGTTACACCCGGTAATTCACCTGTCCCGCGGAGTACTGCCTTCTTAACATTATCCTGAGGCATATTGGCTTCATGCGCCTGTTCAATTGCCTTACGCAAACGCGGATTATTCTCAGGGAGAGGCCCTCCCTGTCTCGCTGCAATACTTATTTCCCGGATAATCTTTGTAAATTTCTGGCCCCGCTTTGCATCCTGAGCCATCTTGTGATGTTTTATACCTGCCCATTTTGAATGTCCTGACATTTCAGTGCCTCCTGATTTCAAATAGTTTGAGTTTGTGACAATGTTGACTTCAACAACAGTGTTAATTATATTAAAATATCATAACAAAGTCAAAGGTTTTCCAAAGATCGCATCTCATTTCCGATGCCTTCTTTATTGGCTCTTCTGGTTTTATTGTAGAACAATATTTATGTTAATTTATTGTTAACGGATTCTTATCTAACAGGCTGTGTCATAACCCGATTGGAATCCCGAACTTAAGTTGGAATCCCGAACTTGTTCGGGTAGTACTATCAAGTTTTGTCATGATTTCTTTTGTTATTTTTTAGCCCAACAAGTTGGGTAATCCGGTTGCGACACAGACTGGGGGGTCAGAATGACACAATCCTTGCAAATGTTAAGATTATGTAATAAATGGGGACTCTCCCCATTTATTTTTCTCTTTTTGAAAGACAAATCAATATTTTTATTAATTGATTTCATAGTATTTTTTTAGTATAATTTTATTGTGGTAACCTACACAAAACATTGTGAAATACGCATTAAACAAAGAAACTTAAAGAAATCATACATTGAACAAACAGTTTTGAAGCCAGACAAGACAATTGATTCATTCGGTAAAAGAAAACTGGCACAAAAGAAATTATTTGATAAAACATTAGAAGTTGTCTTTATACAAGAAAATAACGATTTTATCATAATTACAGCATACTGGCTTACGGAGGTAAAAGAATGAAAATAAGTTTTGATGAAAAAGCAGATGCAATGTATATTCAGTTCCAGGAATCCAATAATGCGATAAAAGAGACAATAAAAATTAAAGATGGATTTCTTGTTGACATTGGAACTGATGGAAAGGTTTTTGGAATTGAAATTCTTGATGCAAGTAAAAAAATTCCCAAAGAAAATATTGGTAAACTTGATATTGATTTTCCTGTAAGGGTTGCTGTTTGAGAAAACATCTGTATCAACACCCGTGGGATAAACCTATTTTAGATTATTTCCTATCCAGTTCAATCTTTCCCTGGCGAGTTGGTTCTTCGGGTCAAGTCTTAATACTGTCTCAAATTCTTTCCTTGCATTCGGATAATCCTGTTTCTGATAATACGCCAGCCCTAAATTTGTATGGGCGTAAACATTATTTCCGTCAATATCCAGTGCCTTACTATATTCTTCTATTGATTCATCTATCTGTCCCAGGGTGAACAAGGTATTTGCTAAATAAAAACGTGCCTTAAAACTTTTTGGGGAAATGGAAATTAACTTTTTACACAACGGGATAACCTTATTCCAGTCCTTTGCGGATATTCTTTCCTCAACCTGACTCATAATTGTTCCATAATCCAGCATGGGATCAGACATGTTATTTGACTTCAGTAACTGTGCTAAATTATGTCTTGCCAGTTCAAACTCAGGATTGAGTTCCAATGCTTTGTGGTATGCATTTATTGCCTTCCTGACTGCTTCAGGAGTAGCCTTTTTAGTATAGAGAAAACCTAAGTTGTTCCATATATCCATATTTTCAGGATAAAATATTACAGATTTTTCAAATAATTTAATGGCGTTTTCAAGATACACGTCTACGTTTTTCAAAAAGATATTACCCAACGCAAGGTATGACTCCTGGGACATCGGGTTTATGTAAATAGATTCACTGTAATTCATCATTGCATTCCTGAAATCCTGTTTTCTGGCGTAAATTGTTGCCAGGTTAAAATGTATTTCATCATAACCGCAGTTTGCTCCCAACGCCTGATAATACGCACGGACGGAATCGTCTATCTGATTTTCGCGTGCATAACAATTACCGAGTTCGTATTCGCTATTGACTTCAGGGTAACATTTATGTGATTTCTCTAAAAATTTTATGGCATGCTTGATTTCGCCACGTTTTGAATATTTAAACCCGGCGAAATAATTTACTTCACCCATAAACTGCTTATAAATTCTAAAAATCAAAAAACAAAGAAATATAGCGATGCAGAAGGTAAGAAATTTAATGCCTTTGGTTAACTTTATCTCATATATTTTCCTTGACGGGTCTAAACTCACTAACATACCCAGGTTCCACCAGCAAAGAAATGCAGGAACACAGAAGTGAATGGACACATTACCAAAAATATTATCAACAACCATACCGACTATTGAACAGAGCAGTGCAATAGCAATAATTTTCTTTTCGCCGGAATAATGTTTTATAATTTTTTTTCCGTAGAAAAGGACACAGACAATAAACCATACGTATATTCCAAACCCTATAGTTCCTGTCTGCGACCACACTTCTAATATTTCGTTGTGTGCATTATTTGCATGCGTCCTGAAATTTCTCAGCATCTCAAGGTAAAGATATTTACCCTGGTAGAACGGATAAAACAATTCAAATAAACCCCAGCCCCTGCCTAACAGTGGATACTCACTCACCATATTCCAGGCACACGACCATATCAACTGCCTTTGATGCACAGGACCGTAAGTGGTAGCCCTGACAGGAAGATTTTTATCAACATTAATCACCTTTTTTAATTCCATTATTCTTTCAATCGTGCTCGGTCCTGCAATAGTGCTCTTTGGCCAGAAAAGGAACATTAATAAACCTATACCTGCCAGGACAGCAACCAATTTTAATCTTTGTTTTGACAACTCTTTTTCCCTGAACAAATACCATACCATCAGTGACATCGCAGCAAACAATCCTATCCAGGTTGACCTGGTAAGACTGCACAGTATTGAACCGAAACAAGCCAGTAATGCCACTATATAAAACACCTTGTTTTTTGAATTAATAATAAATGCTAAAATCACCGGGCACAACAGAAGCAGGTATGAAGAAATAAAGTTGGGGTTGCCGAAAGTTGACACGGACCTTCCGCCAAAAGGGCTGAGCACCTGTGGCCATATCCATTCTATACCAAAATATTGAAATATACCATACCCGGCAGCAGCTACCGCTACGGCAAAAAGCACATTATAGACTTTCTTAAACATATTTTCGTCAATAAAATTTGATGCAATCCAGTAAGACAGCCATACGTTCACTAAAGTGAAAATGAGTTTTTTTGTCCCCTCAGAAACCATGCTTAAATGCAGGTAATCAAACTTAAACATTTTTTTGCCAGTATCTATGATTTCGGGCATTAAATACTGCTGTTTCATAATCAGGGCGACTATGAATGAAATAAACGCTATTCCAAAAAAACATAACAGAGGGACATCAACAGGAGCTATGTAAAGTTTTATTTTCTGTTCCTTATAACTCCTGAATAAGAAAAGGAGCCATATAACGAGGACAAGAATATTCAAAAGAGCAATCTGAAAATAGTAGGGATTCCGTGTAAGGTCGGTAAAGAAAAAAAGCGGGGGGACAACCAGCAGGTAATAGATAATAGATTTAATCTTTGTCTGGATTTTTATAAAAGGATAAACAATAATGAATGCCGGAATGGCAAGTAGAAAATAGGATATGTGTAACTGCGTCGTGTTCATTTCTGCCGATTAAAAACTCTCTGCACATCAGGGTCCTGGGGATTTAAGAGACGGAGTCTGTTCCATACAGATACAGATTCAGCTTCGCGGCCAACTTTCCCGAATACTATCGCAAGATTTTTAAGTGCATTAATGTAGTCAGGAACCATTTCAAGTGCTTTACTGTAATACTTTTCAGCACCTGAAAAATCATTTGTCAAAAACCTTAAATTGCCTAAATTCACATATGTCTCTGCATATTCTTCCTTACGTCTTCCGCCCCAGTCTTCCCATGCTAAACTGTGATAGTGACCATCGTGTATATCCGCACAGAACTGCGGTCCTACCTCCCTGCCTAATTGCTGGCTTAAAAACGTTCTTTCACTGCCGTCGTTATGAATTAACTTGTCAGAAGTATAAATGTGTCTAAAATATGTTTCTTCAGCTTTTTTCATATCGCCCAATTGCACATATACCCATGCCATACGATGATAATTAGGTGCGAATATCGGGTCAATCGCGTGATATTTTTCAAATTGTTCAATCGCTTTCATCCATAATTCCCTTGATTTTTCCATATCACCCTTAGCGCGTTCCATCTCGCCCCATTTCAAAAAGACAAGTCCTGCCTGGTGGTGCGTCTGGACATAATTTGGTGCCAAACTCCACACATCTTCATATTTCCTTATAGCGCGTTCCGGGTCTATACTCGGCTCCTTATCATGCCATTCCGGGTGAAATTCCCTGTTTTGACTCCACCTGTCATTGAACACGTTGCCCATAAAATAATGTGCCATAATAAACCCCGGATTGTTTTTTACCACTATATCGTAATTTTGAAGTGCCTGGACCCACTCACCTCGTTTTGAATGGAATATAGAGATGTTATGATGTGCATCAGCAATAAAAAATCCACGAAATTTATTCATAAGAACGATGGCTATTACAATAATTATAACCTGCCCTGTATGAATAAGAAACCCGGGTTTAGCAGGGGCAGCATCCTGAACAGTATAACCTCCCTCGGGGACTAATTTGTATTCAAGTATTTCTGAAATAATGAACAGGCATACACATATGGGAATTACTATACCTGAAGGCATTTCCCACCAATAGAAACATATTAACCAGAATATACATACACCCAATCTTGCAAGTCTGCTGGATTTGTCATCTGATGATATACGGACAGGAAGAGGATTGTGGACGACTAATGCTCCGATTAGCCCGACTAACAACCACATGAATACACCCGAAGAGACAAACCGTAATGATACACAGACAAAGTTGTGTACCAGTGTTGCTATAAATGCCGATAATATACCAAGCATATAATATGTCCGGACATCTTCGGACTTCCGGGGTTTTTTTTCAGTTGGGACATTCTGGACAGCGGGCAAGGGACTTCCATAATTACCCGAAAAAGTTCTCATTCCTCTATATCCCACAAGGATAACCATAAAAACCAACCACAGAAATATACCAAACCCGATCGTTCCTTCGTCATACCACACTTCTAAATATTCATTCTCAGGATGGTCGCTTTCAGTATTATGCCTTCCTTCTATACAAAATATCTGCGGTCTGCGCCAGGAAGGATATGTAACGTAGAACGTACCAACTCCTGTCCCCAGAATAGGTCGTGTATTAATCATTTCCCAGCAGGAAACCCAGGTATATATACGAAACTTGATTGAATCAGTCCGTTTCTTTGACATATATCCAACAACAACAGCACACACAATAAACATGGCAATAACTACTGCAGTGACAATTTTTTTGGCATCACCTTTTTTAAAATAGGGAAGAAAAAGAACAGCAAAAATCCAGAATACAATAAATCCTGCTACAAAACCTATGTAAGCACCTTTTGAATAAGTTAAATATACATTAACTGCAGTAAGAAAATAAAGAATTAACAAATATACTTTCTTTGTTCTCAAAAACATTGCCAGAATTATTGGCGCTATAACTACAAGAAAATCACCGTAAAAATTAGGATTACCGAAAGTTGAAAATATTCTATTGCCAAACGCAAGCCGCCATATAAACGGGTCAAGTCCCTGCCCTAAAGGCGCACTTCTGAAAAATTTACCATCAAGTGCCTGAATTAACCCGTAAAATGTCACTATTAAAGCTGCGAAAAATAACCACCTTATAAACCTTTCAAATTTCTCCTGGGTATTAATCTCTTTGATAACTAAAAGCGTGATACTGAAATACACCATTTTTCGTATGAGTTCCATACCGCTGGCATATTTCAAAGGTGAGCAGAAAAAATGAGAAACAATATTTGAGAGTAAAACAAGTAGGACTGGCAGAACTATAACAAAATTATCACGATAAAACTTCAAACTTTTTTCTTCAAGCAATTTAAGAAATAATAAAGCGAATATTGCTACTCCGCCAATATGGACTATAGTGATTTTAATCTGACAGGAGTCATAGGTTCTCAGGTAAAACATTATGGATACTACAAAATAAAAAATCGGCAGGAACTGCTTGATTACTTTTTCTAAGGTAGCGCGCAACATCTAAATGACCTCATTAACAACATAATAGGTAACTTATTACGCATTCAACATGCTTATAAGTTAGCCGGAGGAGGGTCTTGAACCCACAACCTATGCTTTACGAAAGCATTGCTCTGCCAGTTGAGCTACTCCGGCGGATGTAATAAATTTGCCGGGCCCCAGAATCGAACTGAGGACGCCCGGTTTTTCAGACCGGCGCTCTACCACTGAGCTAGCCCGGCAAAATATTCTTGCTATTCTTTGCTTTTGGTCGTAGACCTACCTGGTTCTTTCTTTCTGGGATGAAAACTTTCCTTTGGCTTCCTGAACTATATCGTCAACTTTTTCCTTACCTTCTTCAAGTAAAACTTCAGCTTTTTCGCCTAAATCTTCAAGTAATACTTTAAGTTTTTCCCGGGTTTCCTTACCGGGACGGGGAGCAAACAGCATCCCAAGTGCCCCACCGATAATGCCTCCCAGTAAAAAAGCAAGTACTGTTTCACCAGAATCTCTGCTATTAGACATAAAGCATACACCTCCTCTTCATTTACGTTTCTTACTAAATATAAAACCAAACAAACCGCCTAACAGTGGAATTATTAACTTTATTATAGAGGGTCTGAACAAGTTAATAAACCTACCGGTTTTACTTGCTATATTTTCAAACTTTTCAACTTCACACTGTATTTTCTTCATCAGTTCCCTGGCTTCTTTCACGAGATTTCTTACAGTGAAGAGAATAACTATAATGAGTACTAAAACCAGTGTAACAACGACAGTTAACAGGACAATACAGGCAATCAATAAAGCATTATTCATATCTCTACCTCTTAACTACTTTCTCGATTTTTTTATTAATATCTGCTATCTGAAACGGTTTTGTTATAAAATCAGCCGCACCAAATAAAAATGCATCATGGACGGTCTTCTCATCATTATATGCTGTGACTATTATAACAGGCACATCAAAGAATCCTGGCGTATTCTTCAATTCTTTGCATAAACTTATGCCGTCAACACCAGGAATACTTATGTCCATTAAAACAATATCCGGCCTGCTTTCAGATAGTTTTCCCCGGAAACTTTTCTCGTCAACAGCTATTTCTACCTGATGTCCGGCCGTTTCTAACCCCGTCCGTAACATTTCCTGGATATTCTCATCATCATCTACTACAAGTATTTTTACAGGCATAATTATTTGTATAGAAATTTGCCAACAGTAGGTTCCTTAGGAAAAAAACGCACCTTAAAAGGTGCGACTACCATTAACTGGTAGCCGCCCGAATTCGGGCGTTAATTATTTGCAGTAAAATAGTGAATATTCACTGATTATGTGTCATTCCGTCCCTGAATCAAGTTCAGGACAGGGCTTGCAGACTGTGTCATAACCCGATTGGAATCCCGAACTTGTGTTGGAATCCCGAACTTGTTCGGGTAGTACTATCAAGTTTTGTCATGTTTTGATTTCTTTTGTTATTTTTTAGCCCCAATAAATTCGATAATCCTGCGGACAAGTTGGGGAATCCGGTTACGACACAGTCTGTTGACACGGAATCTATTAGATTCCCGTTGGAATTTATACCGTACTTGATACGGGACGGGAATGACATAGCGAGTGAATATTTACAAATATACTAAATTAATTAATCATAGTCAAGGTTCAGGGAAATGGGACGGTCCCCATTTCCATAAAAATTAACAAAGCACCAGTTTTAATTTACATTCAGGTTTTATTCGGTTTCAGGAATTCTTAATTTGTTTTCTATGTTGCATATACCACTTTTCCATTTCTGGCATATTCGGAAACAAGGGATGTTTTACTCTTAAGTTCTTCAGGAGTTAATGTAATAATATCAAGTGGAACAAGAAATTTCTTAATTGTCATTATTTCAGCTTCCTTGGTTAGTTCTGCCCTTCTAAATATATTTTTTTTTCTAAAATCCTTTGAGATAATTACAACATCCATATCACTTTGTCTACTTGCATTACCTTTAGTTTGTGAACCAAACAAAATAATCTTTGAAATATCCAATTTCTTTTCTTCCAGGCAATGCTGTAAAAAATTTATCACTTCTAAAACTTTGTTTTCAACCATTTCAATAAATCCTTACTCTTCTTGAGTATTTCTTTTACTTTCTGTTTATTGTAGTCCTTCATTATTTTCTTTAAGTCATCAGGATATCGCGTGGGAACACTTACTCTATTGAGTATAAATACAAAATCATATAATTCACCGGGGATGTCAATTTTGATTTTTTCAATTAGATAAATCAAATTATGAGTCTTCGGGGGGACATCTTTGAAAATATGTTTGTACATCCCTTTAAGTGCTTTTTCTATAGATAGATGGCACATGAAGACTGCATAGAAATATTTTCCACCATCAAACATAAATTCTGCTGTTTCTATGTCATAATCAGATTGTCTTAACCACTCTTTCGCTAGTTTTAAAGAATTGTCATTAGCCATAAGGAATCTCACCTGAGAAAATTACTCATTTAGATGTCCTATTGACGTAGATATTCAGTGAACCACGTCATTCTGACCCCGATGATTTCTATCGGGGGAAGAATCTAACTAAATGAGATTCTTCGTTTCACTCGGAATGACAGATTAGCGTGTTTCACTGAGTATTTACCTATTGACCTTTTGGTTCTGAATTCTTATTTTTTGATAGTATAACAAAAAAGATATGTTTTGTCAAAGTGATTTTAATCACATCCCATTGACAAAGTTCACTATTTAGGTGCTAAAAGAGAATACCGCCCTGAAAATGGAATAGGATATTGGAATGCAATATTCCTTTCTGAAGCAAAGGATAAAACAATAACAAAAGGCACTACCAATTATATAACATTCCTTTCGACCCCATCTTTTGGTACTGCTACTCTCAAAGGAACAATAATGGGGCAGAAAATTATAACAGCTAAAGATGCAGAAGCAATGAAAAACAATTTTGATGCATTCATAGATATTATTCCTACTGTAGTGTTATATGATAGTGCCGGCAAACTGACAGGATTTTCTATGGAAGTACCTCCACCAGCTGTATTCGGACAAATGCTAGCAGCAGTAGCAACTGGTGATGCAACAACATTAATGAACCTATTTACAAGCGAAGCAGGAAAACCAGTATATGTGATACCTTACCAAAAACCAGGAACATATTCTATGGTGGTATATTCTCCAAACTATCCGATTTATTCACAACAAATAACACTTGCTGCCGGTGACAATATAGTTAATATAAATTTTGAAACAGCGTTGGGCGGAGGGGAAAATGTCCCGGTAACAGCTACCATTTCCGGAACTATAACCGACAAGGATAACCCAGCAACAAAATTAGCGGGGGCAAACATAACCCTGAAAACCCGTGGATTTGAAAAAACAGTAACTGCTGATTCTGACGGAAAATATTCCATTGAGGGATTGGGATTAGGACTTTATTACATGGGAGTTTCTGCAAGCGGCTATGCCTTAAAAGCTGACAAAGTGTCCATCTCAGAATATAAAACTATTACGAAAGATATTGCATTACCTGCGGGAGGAGAATCTTTGACAGGCACTGTATATGCCAGAAAATTCCCGTCACCATTAGTTTATGAAGGTGCAAAAATTGTTGTGGTCCTGGAGGATGTAACGGAAACTATGTTAGCAGCATATACAGCGACAAGTGACTCCGACGGGAAATATACAATCAACGGATTGATTAACGGTAAAAAATACAGACTTTTTGTGATTGTCCCGGGTAAGAAAGTTGAAGCTATATCCGGACTTACTGCAGGATTGGTTTCGGGAGTTGATTTCACATTAAAGGATATGCTGCCGGAACTGAATGTTAAATTTATTATTGATGGTAGTAATGTAACCTTTAATATTTTCTCATTAAAAACCCTGCCAACCGCCCCTACTGTCCTACATAAGAAAGTCGACAAAGCATCTTTACAGCAAAGTGATGGGGGTGCTACCGCTGATACACTGACCGCGGTAACAACATCTTCTGATACCTGGACATGCGTTGTCCCTTTACCCGATAGTGACCTCTACACTATGAAAGTTTCAGCAACTGACAGTGCAGGTCAACTTATTGATAAATATATAGAATTTAAGTTAGCCACAACAGCAAAGATTGAAGTCCTGTTGAACGAAATACTTGCCGAAGGCGGTGACGTTAACATTGATGAAACAGGCACTGACCCGTCTGCAGTAACAGTCCCTGTCGGAGGTATTGAAGAAACTTCAAGCGGTGCAACTAATCTTGCAGATAATTCAAGTTTTTCCGCATATACTGCTACCGGTGAAAAGTATTACGGGGCTATGGCAATAGGCGGGGCAACCTCTGCATTGATGTCATTCTCCAAAGAGGCAAAAACAACTACTACCGGTATGGTAAGCGATATTTACGAAGTTTCATTAGAAAATGCTTCAATAGAGAAAGATTTGCTGGTGACATTATATTATGACAGGGCAAGTGTGACTGACAACACCCTGCTTAATATAAGATATTATGATACAGCGACTTCCGAATGGAAAATCATAGGGGACCAACAAATAACAATAAACCCATTGGATGGGACAGTTTCAGCTGAAATGGATTCAACTAAATTCAGCAGTGCTGGTTTTGGTTCGCTTGCCAATGCAATGGCAACGCAGAGTTCACAGTTTGCAGTGTTTAATATTAAGACAACAGCAAACGACGATTACGCTGGAACTGAATTCACTATGTACAATTTTCCGAACCCGTTTGACCTGAACTCAAAAACAGTAACTATTACAAATCCTTCAGCAACCGCACAGGCAAACCCGAACATTACCGGAACAATGTTAAAATATTCTCTGCCGTCAACAATGAGCGGTGCGGTTAAACTTTACATATATAACGTTGCAGGTGAATTAGTCAGGACAATTGATGAAGGCACTAAAACCGGTGGTTTCTATTACTATGTTGAATGGGACGGTAAAAATAAAGACGGTGCAAGTTGTGCCAGCGGAGTGTATTTCTTAATACCGAAAGTCGGAGACAAAAAAGCATTAGACAAACCCGTTAAATTGGCAATTATAAAGTAATTAAACAATCCCTCTTACTCCCCCTTTCATAAAGGGGGATATTATGGGGGGATTTATATAAAATTTTAGGGAGGATATCAATATGATCAAAAAATTGTTTTGTCTTTTAGTCATTGGGGGACTATCAACTACTGTTTATGCAGGAGGGGTGGGAACTACTGGCGCCCAATTTCTCAAAATAGGGCCTTCGGCAAGGTCATTGGGTATGGCTGGTGCATTCAGTGCTGTTGCTGACGCTACGGACAGTACCTATTACAACCCGGCAGGATTAGTTAACGTCAACAGAATGGAAGTATCTGCAACATACCTGCAGTATTTCCAGGACGTTTCCTACGGGTTTATTTCAGGTGCTAAACCTTTGGGTGAAAAAGCAGCTGTTGGTGCTGCTATTACTTATCTTTCAGTAGCAAGCATTGAAAAGCGCGCAGGCGATACTGCAATTCCTGACAGCACTTTCGGAGCAATGGACCAGGCATTAACGATTTCCTATGCAAGAAAAGAAGTTATAAAGAAACTTGCCGTAGGAGGAAATATAAAACTTCTTTCCCAGTCAATTGATACCAAATCTGCCAGTTCTTTTGCGATTGATGTAGGCGGGCTTTACAGTTTGAAAGACAATCTTTCCCTTGCCCTGAACGTCCAGAATATCGGTTCAGGCGTGAAATTTGACAAGGAAACTGACCCATTACCAATGAACCTAAAACTCGGCGTTGCCTACAGGCCAAATGATAAACTCCTGGTAGCGGGCGATATAGACCAGTATGTCACTGACCAGATACTCTATGTAGCAATAGGTGCAGAATACCAGATAATAAAGATTCTGACGCTCAGGGCAGGTTACAAGTATGGCTATGATACCAGTTTAGGCACGGTGTTTTCTATAGGTCTTGGAGTAAATCTAAGTGATTTTGGCCTGGACTATGCATTCGTACCAATGGGTGACTTAGGCAGTACAAGCCGTATCACCATCCTCAAAAAGTTCTAGGGGTCAGGTCTTCCCAGGGGGACCTACTCGGCAACATTCAACAAAATATCAATCCTTCCTTATATTTTAAGTAATCCATATTCAAGTAGTGTCCTCATGTATTTTTTGTTTTGAATTTGTTTTTATATGAAGTATTTATGTATAATATAATCAGGGGTGATGAATTATGGTACAATGTATTAAAGAAAAAGAAAACATTGAGCAAATTAAGAAAAAATATCCTAATGAATGGCTGCTACTTATTGATTGTGAAACTGATAAGATGTCCAGTCCCGTCAGTGGTGTATTAGTTGAACACAGCAAAAACAGGGATGAGATTTATAAGAAGTTACGGAAATATTCAGGAAAACTCTGTATAGAATACAGTGGTAAAATTCCAAAAGATTTGGCGGTAATGTTCAGTATATGAAAACCTATTTTGATAAAATAGGATTAAATTTTTTTAGAAAACTTAGATTAACAATAGATTTTCAGAAAGGTGTTATTGATATAAAGTAACCCCACCATATAAATTTTACAAATACTTCAATAACACAATATAGTATAATACCTTTTCTGTGTTCCTATGGAACAAAAATCATCAAAATTAATTCAGATTCTATTAATATTAACCCTTTTTGTCCTTGCTGGAATGCGCGGCGGCCGTGAAATCACAGGGTTGGTTGCATTTCACATACTGAGCCTCACCATTGTATTCATATTATTAAAAAGCAACCTTTGTCTTCACAAAACTTCATTAGATTTATCCATAGCAGGAATTATAATAATCCTGACAATAGCAACAATTGTTTCACTGATAACCCGTATGCGGGGCGGGGTGTTTTTCTTAACAATACTCATATACATCTCATTGTTTTACATAATCGTAAGAATAAAAGACCCGTTGTTCCTGAAAAAATTTCTCTATTCTATTGTTTTTGTCTGCAGTATTTTAAGTATTATCGTTTGTATCAGCAATTCCTGTGCAAATTTTCCTAACGAAAACCTTATTGCGGGCTTTCTTGCCACCGGAACGATTGTATCTTTATGTCTGATATTCTCCAGCCAGACCGGCAAAAATCAAAAAATCCTACTCTGGATAGGCTTATTGATTATCCTTACAGCTCAGATACTTTTGTTTTCACGCGGTGCATGGGTTGCTTTAATAATAGGTCTTGCTGTTCTTTTTGCTTTCAATTGGCGGAAATTACTGATGCCTGTTCTGATACTAATACTTTTTTGTTCAACAATATCTCTGTTCATAATTAAACCTCATCTTCTGGATAAAACGGGATTTAAATTCTTTACGCCCTACGGGACTGCCCGGACTTTAATCTGGCGGGTAGCATTAAACGGTTTTTTGCATAAACCCTTACTGGGTTGGGGGATAAAAAGTTTTGAAAATGTATATTACAAATTTGCACTTCCTTTTGAAGAAGAAGTCGGCAGATACGGACGCAGCACAAGGTTCGCACACAATGAGTATTTACACATAGCAGTAGAAACAGGTATTATAGGACTTGCGATATTTTTATTACTTATATTCCTGGTTATAAAAGAAGCGATAATATGGTTGAAATCTGACGACGGCATAGATTACTGGCAAAAAATAGCCTGTATTACATCAATAATAGCAATACTTATACACAGTCTTTTTGACTTCAACCTTCATTCACCGATAATAACTTATTCCTTAATTTTCTTTTCAGCAAACTGCGTGAGAAAAAAAGAACTCTTCTCAATACCTCCTGTGGTCTCAATAATTGCAAAATTTGCCGTAATAATTTTAATTATAGCAAACATACTGACGTTTTCAGCATTTGTTTTTGCAAAGCAATTCCGATATTACAGGACTGCCAACACTATAAACCCATTGGACAGCGGATATTATGAACGGGTTGCCCTGCTTTCAACCGACGACAACATTAAAGAAAAATTTTTCAACATAGCAATAAAACTTGACCCGCAGAATTCCTTTTTACACCAGAAATTAGCACAGTATTATTTATCAAAGTCTGAATTTAACCAGGCAGTCAGACATTACACTGCTGCAATTGAATTAAATCCCTGCAACCCATTCTTTTATTCAGAACTTGCAGAAATATATTATAAAAACAACGAAACTGACATTGCATTAAAATTTTATAAAAAATCTGTGGAACTTGAACCGTTTTATGTCTTTGCCCATTATCGTATGGGAAAAATATTTATCAAGCAAAATAAAAAAGAATTAGCCCAAAAGGCATTCCAGAATATAAAAAAAATAAAAGAGATGAATCTCACCCCAGACTCAAACTATTCAAAAAGATTACTGTCGGGAACTTGACAAGTTAATTACATATTTTGTAATATATAAATAATTATTGAAAAGCAATCCTGAAAGGATTGCCCTACATTTGTTCTTTCATCAGTTTTTATTACCAGATAAACAAAGGAAGTTCCGGTGTGATTCCGGATACTGCCCCGCAACGGTAATACCCCGTCTTGCCATAGACAGACGGGGATTAGTCCGGTCGATTGTTTATCCTGGAGAGTACTTTCGCAGGGAAGGGAAAAGCAGAGATGTTTTTTATAATGCTAATTTAACCCCGACGAAAGTCGGGGTTTTTTATTTTATATGAAGAAAATAACTTTTATACTCGGTGGCATAAGAAGCGGTAAGACACATTTTGCCTATCAAATTATTGATAAAAAAACCAGGCATAGCGTAACATACATTGCTACGGGTCTGCCGGTTGACAAGGAAATCAAACGGCGTATAAAATTGCATATAGCATCCCGTCCAAAACACTGGCAAACGATTGAAGAGCCCCTGGATTTACTAAAAGCGATAAATAAAATAAAGACCCATGTTGCAATAATTGATTGTATCAATTTCTGGCTATCAAATCTTTTAAGAAACAAAACAATTTCTGAAAACATATTAATCAAAACAGAAAATTTAATGAAAACTATAAGAAAAAATAATATTAAAACCGTAATAATTTCAAATGAAGTCGGTTTAATGCTTGTACCGGAGAATAAACTTGCAAGGAAATTCCAGGAATTACTCGGAAAAATTAACCAGTTAATAAGCAGATATTCTGACACGGTATATTTTCTTATTGCCGGGAATCCAGTAAAAATAAAATAGGGGGGAAACATGAACAAAATTCAAGAAACAATTAACAAAATACAGCCAGTTGATAAATCGTTACTTGAACAGACTCAAAAACGGCTGGACAATCTCACGAAACCATTGGGTTCGTTAGGTAACCTGGAAGAAATTGCTAAAAGAATTGTTGCTATAACAGACAAACAAAAGCCTGTCCTAACAAATAAAATAATATTTACATTAGCTTCTGACCATGGTATAACCGAAGAAAAAGTAAGCGCCTATCCCAAAGAAGTGACTGCCCAAATGGTATATAATTTTATTAACGGCGGCGCCGGAATAAATGTACTGGCAAGACATATAGGAGCGAAAGTCATTGTGGTGGATATCGGCGTGGCAGGCGAACTTAAAGTTTTAAACCCTGGATTTAGGAATAAAAAGATAAATTATGGTACAAAAAATTTCATAAAAGGACCTGCAATGACCACTGAAGAAGCTATACAATCTATTGAGATAGGAATTGAACTCGTTGAAGAATACAGAAAGGACTCGGATATCCACATAGTGGGAACAGGTGATATGGGTATAGGTAACACAACATCTGCAAGTGCAATAACAGCAGTAATAACCGGCACATCGGTTGAAAGAGTTACGGGTCGCGGGACGGGAATTGATGACGGGACATTTCAGAATAAAATCAAGCAAATAGAGAAGAGTATAAGTATAAATAAACCTGACAAGAATAATCCAATTGATATTCTATCCAGGATTGGCGGATATGAAATAGGGGGTATTGCCGGTATAATTCTCGCCTGTGCTGCATATAGGATTCCTGTGGTTATTGACGGTTTTATCTCCGGGGCAGGTGCACTCCTGGCTTCTGTGATACAACCCATAGTGAAAGACTATATGTTTGCCGGGCACTGTTCACAGGAACCCGGTCATATTTTTCAACTCAACTGGCTCGGGTTAAATCCAATACTTGACCTGAATATGAGGTTAGGCGAGGGAACAGGGGCATGTCTGGCGATGAACGTAATTGAAGCCTCCTGCAAAATACTTAACGAAATGGCAACATTTGATTCAGCAAATGTAAGCAAGAAATCGTCCAGTTAAAACTGGACGCTACTGGGATTCCCCAATTCATTGGGGCGAATTATTTTTATGATAAAAGGGTTAATTTCTGCAATTGGTTTTTTAACAATTATTCCTGTAAAGTCTCATAATATTACCGAAAGGACTCTTTTCTGGTTTCCTCTGGTGGGACTTTCTCTTGGAGTTATATTAGTTATTTTAAACTCTGCTTTTATAAAATTCTTTCCTTCTAATCTTAATATCATTATACTGCTAACAATATACATTATGCTGACAGGCGCACTGCATTTAGACGGTTTTGCAGATACTGTTGACGCCATAGCAGGTGGAAATGGAAACAAAAACAGAATACTGGAAATTATGTCAGACAGTCACATCGGTTCAATAGGGGTGGTTGCTTTAATCTGTCTTTTGGGTTCGAAATATGTTTCATTAATCAACCTAACGGGAACTACATTTAATAAAGTGTTATTAATAATGCCTTTAATGGGAAGATGGTCAATGGTCTTTTCTATGCTCCTCTCAAAACCTGCAAAAACTGAAGGTTTAGGAAAATACTTTATCTCAAGCGTAAGTATTCTATCCGTAATATTAAGTACACTCATTACAGCCATATTTTTATTTTTATTTCTGGGGCAAAAATGCGTATATATTCTTGGTGCAGTTATTATTGTTGTCCTGTTAATAAATTTATTTTTTAACAAGATACTGGGTGGCATTACCGGTGATATTTTAGGAGCCGTCTGTGAAATTTCTGAATTAACGACTTTACTGGTCTTACAAATAATATGATAAAATTATTAAAAAATTATTGTCTTGTCATTCTGGTAATTCTTTTTCCATTATCAACAATACTCGGTTATGAAAGAATTGTTTCTCTTGCGCCGTCTATAACCGAAGAACTTTATTTGCTTGACAACGGTGATAAAATCATAGGTGTTACAACTTTTTGTAATTATCCAAAAGAAGCGAAGCAGAAAGAAAAAATCGGCACATTGGTGGAACCCAATATAGAAAAAATTGTCTCTTTAAAACCTGACTTAGTCCTTGCGGCAAGTATAAACCCGGCGGTGGTTATTCAGAAATTGAAACAACTAAAAGTAAATGTCATACAATTGAAAAGAGAAAATAGTTTTGAGGACATCTGTGATAATTTTATTGAGATTGGCAAACTCACAGGAAAAGAAAAACTTGCCAAAAAAATAATAGAAAAAAACATGCAGAATATTACAGCAATAAAAAATAAGACAAAATCTTTAAATAGACCGAAAATATTTCTTCAATGCGGGGCTAATCCATTGGTCACTGTCGGCAGGAATACATTTGAAGACGAAATTATATATCTGGCAGGCGGCATCAACATTGCCAATAAAAATGGCTCCGGCTATTTCCGATACAGCAGTGAAGAAGTTTTGAAACAAAACCCTGATATAATTGTTATTGAAACAATGGGAATTGCCACAAAAGAAGAAATAAAATCATGGAATAGATATAAAAACTTAAAAGCAGTTAAAGAAAACAGGATATATACTATTGACGGTGATATACTCTGCAGACCCGTCCCGACAAGATTCATAGAAGGATTGAAAAAAATATCTGAATTGATTCAAAAATGAAACTAAATAAAATTATTTTATTTATTTCCCTGACAATATCACTGATAGTAGCTGCTATCCTCTGCCTCACTTTTGGTGCAAGTAAAATCGGATTATACGATACAGTCTATACTCTATTACATCCTGGCAGTGAAAATATATTTCAATCAATCATCTGGCAGATACGTTTCCCGAGAATAATATTTGCTATTATAGTAGGCGCCGGACTTGCCGCGACTGGGTGCATATTCCAGGGACTTCTCCGCAACCCTCTTGCTGACCCGTATACACTGGGAACGTCCGGCGGTGCTGCTTTCGGTGTGACACTGTGTGTTGTAACAGGGCTATTGAAGTCCGGTATTCTCTATATGCCGATTTTTGCTTTCCTGGGAGCGTTTGTTTCAATCTTACTTGTTTATGAAATCGCCTCAATGAAACGTTTTTCAATATCTACTCTAATCCTGGGCGGGGTGGTTTTGAATTTCCTTTTTTCTTCTTTTGTTCTGTTTATTTTTTCCATTATGCAGACAGAAAATGTTCACAGTACCATTCTATGGCTTATGGGTGATTTATCCTCAGCCAGAATTGAATTGATAAAAATTATTTCTTTCGTTGTTATACTTGGAATTATTCTGCTCTCCTTGTTTAGCCGCGAACTTGACCTACTTACCTTGGGTGAAGAAAAAGCAACATATCTGGGCATGGATACTGAAAATGTCAGGAAGATATTTTTTATTATTGCTTCTATAATTGTAGGGGCTTGTGTCTCTGTATCCGGTATAATAGGATTTGTAGGACTGCTAATACCGCATTTAATGCGCAAAATTACAGGTCCGGTACATGCAGTTTTAATTCCTGCCTCAGCATTAGCAGGCGCTATTTTCCTGACCATCTGTGACACTTTAGCAAGAACTATAATTGCTCCAATAGAACTCCCTGTGGGTGTGATTACAGGAATATTTGGTAGTCTGGTCTTCTTGAGTTTCTTAATCAAATCAAAAAAATGGGAAATATTTTAGAAATAAAAAATCTTGTCTGTGGATATGTAGAAAAAGAAATAATAAAACAGGTGTCTTTTTCTGCAAAAGAAGGAGAATTTCTCGGAATCATCGGTCCAAATGGTTCCGGAAAAACTACTTTACTTAGAAGTATAACTGGGTTACTGAAATACTGGGAAGGCGAAGTACTTTATAACGGAAGAAATATATCTAAAATTCCCTTACGGGAATTTGCACAAAATGTCGCAGTTTTACCACAAATTCTTAATATCAACTTTTCATTTACCGTCCAGCAATTGGTACTGATGGGCAGATACCCATATCTAAAAAAGTTTCAGTCAATAAGCAAAAAAGACCTGGATATAGCAAAAAACTCTATGTCACTAACCGACATCTCCCATTTGACTGAAAGAAGAGTCGGTGAACTTTCAGGGGGTGAATGGCAAAGGGTTCTGATTGCACAGGCTCTGACTCAGGAACCAAAACTATTGCTGTTGGATGAGCCGACAACACATCTGGATATTACTCACCAGATAGAAACACTTGA
>Ga0210051_1000328_pt1 | contig 42219 bp, 31 predicted proteins | sample CryGey092014_all_FD_185464 | JGI IMG/M metagenome (GOLD analysis project Ga0210051, IMG submission 185464) | Groundwater microbial communities from aquifer - Crystal Geyser CG23_combo_of_CG06-09_8/20/14_all (SPAdes) (version 2) | ecosystem: Environmental > Aquatic > Deep subsurface > Groundwater...
CTGACCTTCTTGGAGAAGCTGGTGGCGACCTATCCTGGGCAAGCAATCCACCTCATCCTCGACAACGCCCGTTACCACAACTGCCACCTGGTGCAGGAATGGCTCAACCTTCATCCGCAGGTTCATCCGGTCTGGTTGCCGAAGCGCAGTCCTCAGTTGAACCCGGTCGAGGACCTCTGGCGTTGGCTGAAACCGGCGATCGCTGCCAATCGGACGCATCACGACCTGGAACCCCTTCGGCAGGCATGCCGAGCGGAACTGAACGCACTCACACCGGAGCAAGCGCTCAGGAAAGCCGGGCTCCTCGGCGGAAAGGGGGGACAGAATTTGTGACGATCTACTTAGGTCGTCAAAAATACTGTCCCTGCTGAAACGAAGACGGACATACCCGATTGATTCGGTAATCCCCCCGAACTTGTTTCGGGGGACGGTTAGGACCACGCTAACGGCGGGAGGCGACAGACAGAATCCCCCCGAACTTGTTTCGGGGGATGGTTAGGACCACGCTAACCGGAGGAGTGGAAAGCCCCTCTTGTCCGGCAGTTGTAGCGCGAACCTAACCTTCCCCCGGAACAAGTCCGGGGGGATTGAAGAAGAGGTTGCGCGGCGTCCGGGTTGTAGCGCGAACCTAACATTCCCCCGGAACAAGTCCGGGGGGATTGCCATTACCGAATCAAACTGTCAAATAGCATAACCCCCCACTACCTTTTCGGGAACTATGGGACAGTATTTTTGACCACCTACTTAGAGCCAACCCTTTGGCGTGAGATGGATACCCCAACCCCACCAGAAGGAGATGCGTGTCGGTTCCACACCCGCTATGTCCTGCAGGCTGACGCTTTTGCGGAACCACCCCGGCCCGAATTTCCAGCAGAGCTTGTCCGTCGAGATCTCAATGGTGAGGGAACAAAAGAGGATGGCAATTAGTGCCAGCAACGCAAGCGGAATCGGCCACCCCTGCTCCAGTTCCTCCTCGGACCGAAACAAGCCCGCAATCAGCGCGCCCATTGCCCCTAGTGCATCGTTTCGTAAATTCTTCGACATTAGACGCCGGATCGCTTCAGCGTCCGGTAGCTCACACAACTGACTACCGAGCGCCAAGAAAGGACATCTTTTCTCCCCTTTCAACCCGTGTTCGGCACGAACACGGGTTGAAAGGGGAGAAAAGGAGGGTAGCCTCCATCGTGTAGCTGCCTGTGTGAGCTACCGGACGCTGAAGCGATCCGGCGTCCTTTTGTGGGGGAACTTCCAAAACGATGCACTAGGAAGTGCGTGCCCATCTGGGAGTCGAAACCCAACGGCAATGGAACGATCTGGCCATCCTGCGCACAACGCCAGCGTTGATGGGTTTGTTTTCATTGGTGACCCTCTTTGCCAACGCATGGAGTGAGCAGGACTCATTGCCCATTCGTCAAACGGCCTGGTATGTCAAGGAGCGGCCGACCTTTTCAGATGCCCTGGCCTTGGTCCGACGCCACCTATGGCAGTCCATGACTTTTTGCACGTCCACCTCAAAACGCGACGTGCATAAATCTTTGCGCCTTATGGTAGACCGCCTTACAGAAGGGATGTGCTATGCTTACTGATTGGATAAAGCCCAGCTTAGCTCACCCAATAATGCCTATAGCCTCGAGCTGATGGCAATTGCATCTTCAACCGCTGGTTGGCAGTTCTTCCTGTAGTTGTTTGATCTTCCGCTTCACCCCTGCTGAGTCAATCCCATTCTTAGTTGAAATTTGCGGCTCCGGTCTGGTCCTGAATTTGTACGTTGCTCGCAAGCCCCAGTTCCTGCTTCAGGGCTTGTCGCAATGTCGGTAGATGCTGGTGTCCCTGGATGCGACGCAACCGGGGTTCCAAGTCCATCAGCGACGCTGCCAACCACCGTTGTTTTTGTGACGAGTTCTTCCAAGAGGTGACTTTGTGACAGACCGCTTCCACCTGGCTCATAATGGACTCAATACAGTTCGTCGTCTTCAGACTCTTGCCCAGCAACTGAAAGACTCCCAAGCGATGCAGGGTCAACGTCTCTTCCAGTCCCTCCCGCAAACTCTGAGCCGCGGACTGATTCGTTTCATCCAGTTCATCCAAGAGCGCCTCCAAGGCGCTCTTCGCCTCCTCATAGATCGGACGCTCGTATGCCTTCTGAAGACGCCGCCGCCACTGCGCCTGCGCTTTCTTCGGCAAGTACGCAACCACGTTCTCTCGCTTGTGCCATTGACAGCGCTGCACCACTGCCCGATCTTCAAACACCTTCTGGATCGCCGAACGCAATCCTTTGCTCCCGTCCACGATCACCAGAATCCCCTCCTCGATCCGAAGACCCCGATCCAACAGACTCCTCAGAAAATCAGATAGCGCCACGCTGTTCTCCGTCCCCGACTGCACAAAGCCCAGGGGAATCTTCCGCCCATCGTTCGTTAAGCCTAAAGCGATGAGCAGCATGTCGTCCGAAAAGCTCTTCCCGTCGATCCACAAAGCCACCAGGTCCAGCTTCGACAGGTCTCGCTCCTGAAATTCCCGCAACTGCTGCGCCGTCGCCTCCACAAACTGACGCGATACCGATGAAGCAGAAAGTCCAATCGCTCCCGGCACCAACGGCGCTACCCGCTCGTACTTGCGACATGAAATCCCGTACAACAACCGCCGAAGCAACTGAGCCTGAACCTCTCCGCTGCTCTGCTGCAACGCCTCCCAACTCTTCAACGGCACCTCGCAATTCTCCCGGCGGTTCCGCACCCGGGGCACTTCCAACCTAAGCCGTTGACCAGCCAGCTTGACGCTCCCGGGATTGCTGCCGTGACGAACCCTCTCCTTCGGAGCTGCCTCCCGGGCATACCGATCACCCGCCAACTCCTTCACCTCGGACTGAAGCAACTCATTCACGTACATCAAGCCCAACGGGATCAACTGCTGGATCAACTCCACCTTCCCATTCACCGACAGACCCTCGTACTCCTCTGGCTCAAGCACCTCCATCGTACCCAATACGCGGGACTTCCTTATCTTCCCTTCCTCTGTTACTCTTCCCATCAGTGGCTCCTTCCTGGTTCTTCTAACCATCTCTCTATTAAACCAGTTCCAAGGAGCCTCTTCAATTTTCAACTAAGATTAGCACATACTCGTCAACTACGAACGGTGGCTGATCACACTGAAGATGCTCGCCGATAAAGACTCCGGTGGGATCATCGCCTCCCCAAACCTGCAACCTCAGTACTATGGTTGTTGGCCGAGAGATGGAGTGTACCAAGCGGTCGCGCATCTGATGTCGGGGCACATCATCGAGGCTGAAAAGTTCCTCAACTGGCTATTCACCACCGCGACGATGCCCGGCGAGGACCATTGGACTCAGTGCTATAACGTCCGGACTGGAACAGGCGTGGGCATTCCGTCACCTGACATACAGAACAATTTGGCGGTCGTCGAGGAAGACCAGATGGGAACAGTCCTTTGGGGACTATGGGTGTTCCAGAAGCAGGTTGGCAGAATGCCCTCCGAGATTGATGTGGGCCAGGTCAAGAAAGTCGCAGACTATATCGTAAGCCGAATCACCACCTCAGGACTTCTTGAGGCGTCTCTGGATTGGCACGAGGATCCCCGGAGGGATATTGGTCAGTCACTTTACACAAATGCCGTTGCGGTGGCCGGGCTTTACGCCGCGCGTGAGTTCCTGGCGGACAAAAAGTACACCGAGCAGGCGGACCGGGTGCGCGATGCCATCGAGTCGTTACTGTACGACAATACCAAGCAAACCTTCGCAACCGGGGTTTACCTGAAAACCAACCTGCAAGTCGTGCAGCCCCAAGTCCAGGTGCGTGCTGAAGTGCAAGACCGAACACCTCCCGACTTTTATTATAACTACAACACCATGGCGTTCGCATGGCCCTACCATTTATTCGATCTAACGGACGAACGCGTAAAGCGTCAGTATGATAAGGTCAGCCGAGATCTGAGCCTGAGCGGCCATCGGATGTTCCTTCCCGCCTACCTATTCTCCCACCTATACGTATGGAACTGCAATGACGGCTCGTTGCGTCTGCAACACCTGACAGAGCTTGCCAGCGGCAATGACCTGCTTACATCGGTGGGCTACCTCAAAGATGAGGTTGACGGAGCGTCTAGACCGCTCGGCTGGTCGCAGGCTTTCGGTGTTCTATCGCTGTTGGCGGAGCATGGCGTCTTAGTCCCAATGATACCGACCGAACAGACCCCGGCAGCATTGCTGTCGGGGGAATGGCGAGGAACTGCAGTTACGTCTTTCTGGGGACAGTCTTGGGAAGTCCGTCTCACCTTGTCGCAAAAAGACAAAAAAGTGACCGGAACGTGGTCGGGAAGAGTAAGGGAAGGTTATGAGGCCACCGCCAACATACAAGGCGCCATCGATCCAACCAGTAGGCAACTCTCCTTCGAGGTGAAGGAGTTCACCAGCAACAGCGGGCAGTGGGTCCCTGCCCGGTATAGGGGGACGCTCAGCGACGATGGAAAAAGCGTGAAGGGAATCGTTACCTCAATGTCCCCGGAAGGGCTGACTGCAACGTGGAGCGCCAAAAAGCAGGAAAGCGCTGGCAGCAAGAAGAGACGTTGACGGATGAGATATCCAAGGTGCCGGCAGTTCATGCACGAGTCTTGTTTGCGCTCTGAGAGTGTGCGCGTGGTGCGAACGCGTTATCGCAGTGTGTGAAGTGGTCGACCATTGGGCTGCAAACTCAGATTCTGAGAAGTTCACTATCAAGGAGGAATGAATTCAAATGCCTGTACCTGTTGTTCATGTATGGTTTGTCGGTTGGTATTTCTACTTCATGTACCTCATTGCCACCAATCTCGGGAGGTTAGAGGGCGCAGGTGGCGATGACGTTTGGGTGGGACAGAATCACGTTTACCACAACAAGAAGCCGGGATGCTTTTCGGTGGTCTTGGTGCCGGCTTTCCTCCTATTGCCGCTGTTCGGCGCCGCCGCCTTGACACACGCCGCGGTGCAGAAGTGCACCCCGCTCAGGAACGCGATCCTTATCTATCAAGGCATGTTCTTTGCCGCGTATGTGTTGAAGCCAGGGTCACATTGACCCGCGCGGGCGAGCATGGTGACAGGGATTGTGGAAGGATCCCTTGACCGGTGAAGGCAAACGGGTAGTGCTGGGGGACGCCCGGGACAAGGCGAAGGTACTGGGAGCTTTAGACCGCTTCATGACAGTGACGCTGGAGCACGCCTGCAAGCAGGAGTGCGCAAGTGACGGTGATTATCATCGCGGACGGTGCGGAGTGGATCTGGAAGTGGGCCGAGAAGTATGAGAAGGCCGTGAAGATTCTGGATTACTACCACTTGAAAGAGCATCTCTATCAAGCGGGGACGGCACTCTATGGGGAGGATTCGCTGCGGGTGAGGCAGTGGGTCAAGCCCTTGGAGAACCTGTTATGGGAAGGCAAGGTTGCCCAGACGGTAGAACGTATGCAACGGATGAAGCCCCACGGGAATGCGCAAGAAAAGAGCCGCAAACAAGAGGCCCTCAAGGATTTGGCGACGTATCTAAAGAACCATGAGGGACTGATTGCTTACAGCGAGCACCGCGACCAGGGCCGCACGATAGGGAGCGGAACGGTGGAGAGCACGTGTAAGCAATTGTTCAACATGCGGCTGAAAGGTCCCGGAATGTTCTGGTCCGTACCCGGCGCTCAGGCCGTGATCCATCTTCGCTGCGTCAACCTCAGCCGGCGCTGGGACCAACTCTGGGGACCGCCCCGGTACTACCAACAGGAAATGACCGTCGCAACGTGATTCCGTAAATCCGGGATGCACCCGAGCATCTGTACCTCTCCTGGGACTGCCGAGAGGTCCGAGTGGTCAACAACCACTTTGCTTATGGTCAGAATACCGGGATCATTCTGGATGGCACCGCCCAGCACGTGATCGCCAACAACACCATCGAAGGTTTTCGAGTGGGCATCGAGGCACGCGGGATGAGCGAAATAAAGCCGCGGGATCGCTGCCGGGATATCGCCCTCACCTCCAACTATGTCCACGCGGATATCGGGATACGTCTCTCCGGGGAGTGCCGCGGCTTCGCCATCACCGGCAACGATTTTATCAACAATACGGAAGCAGCCGTTCTGATTGTGGATTCCGGCGGTGCCGGCAAGCATTCGATTACGGGAAACGTCGTCCGCAAGAGCGTTTACGGCGGTGACTTCTTCCCCCTTCCCAACTCCAGTCCTCTGCAGGGCGGCATCTACCTTGGTGACGCGGCGGACTGCCTCGTGTCGAGCAACCTGCTGGAGGGCATCAATCCGGGGCCCGCTCTCTCCGCCGGTCCCGGAGGTGGTGGTCACATCATCACCGGCAATCGCATTCTCTCCGGTGAGGGACAGGGAATCGACCTCTCCGCAGCCAAGTGTCTTGTTGAGAATAACCTTTGTACGTAAAGGAAACGGACCTCGCCTTACAGTTGGCGGGTGATGTTGCATAATATCGAAAACTGCTCCGAGGGGGTAAGCCCATGACCGTGAAACGTCTCCCCAAATGTATCGGCCTCCTGACTTCCGGAGGGGATTGTCAGGCCTTGAACGCCGCAATACGCGGCGTTGCGAAAGCCGCGATCACCAGCGGGGACATTCAGGTGATCGGTTTTCTGGATGGTTTTCGAGGTTTGGTGGAAGACCGCACCATTTTTCTCGATAGTGATCGCCTGTCCAACCTGCTCACCCTCGGCGGCACCATTCTCGGCACCAGCCGCGACAAACCCCACAAGATGCCGGTGCCCGGCGCCGACACCCTGGACATGACGGAGGTCGCCCTCTCCCATTATGAAGAACGCCACCTGGATTGCCTGGTATGCCTTGGCGGTGGCGGCACCCAGAAGAACGCTCTTCGCCTGAAGAAAAAGGGACTTGACATCATCACGCTCCCCAAAACTATCGACAACGACGTGTCGGGAACCGAAGTTTCCTTTGGCTTCGATACGGCCATGGCCATCGCAACCGAAGCGATCGATCGTCTGCACACCACCGCTGACAGCCACAACCGCATCATGGTCGTCGAAATCATGGGCCACAATACCGGCTGGCTTGCCCTCGGGTCGGGAATCTCGGGCGGAGCCGATGTCATCCTGATTCCGGAAATCCCATACAACATTGACACCGTGGTGGAAGCAGTTGTAGAGCGCAGTCGCAAGGGCAGGAAGTTCAGCATCGTTGCCGTTGCTGAGGGCGCACAGAGCCACCAGGCGGTCGTCTCCGCGGAGGAGGGAAAGGGGCCCGGGAAAGGGAAAAAACCAACCCCGAAAGACTTCGCCGCAGTCCATGCCACCCCCTCCGCCGGTGTCAGGGTCGCCGAAGCACTGCAGCGCGCAACCGGTATCGACACGCGCGTAACCGCTCTCGGTCACATTCAGCGCGGTGGCTCCCCCACCCCTCGGGACAGACTTCTGGCGACGCGGCTTGGCACCCGGGCAACCGAGTTAATCCTTGAAAACACCTTCGGAGTCATGGTTGGGGTCAAGGGTGAAGAATGCGTACCGGTTCCGTTGGAAGACGTCGCAGGCAAGCTGCGTCTCGTCCCGCTCGACCACCCCTGGATCGCCACCGCCCGGCTGGTGGGGACGTGTTTGGGAGAGTGACGCAAGCGACGAGCTGCCTCAGTTTGCCGGACTCCTGGTTACGCTGTCTGTGTTACGCAGTTGGTTGTCGGGGAAGCGTGAAGAAAAAGGTCGAGCCTTTTCCGTACTCGCTCTCCGCCCAGATGCGACCGGATTGAAGTTCAACCAGTTCTTTGGTGAGGAAGAGACCGAGACCGGTGCCGCGGATACGGGCTGTGTCTTCGGTGAGCACCCGGTGGTATCGTCCGAACAGTCTCTCTTTGTCTTCCGGTTTCATGCCCAGGCCTTGGTCGGTGACGCTGATGGTCGTTTCCCTCTCACCTTCCACAAGGCGGGTGGTCACGGCACCACCGTCCGGGGAATACTTGATGGCGTTGCTGAGGAGGTTGGTGAGAATCTGGATAACCCGATCTTTGTCCGCATGCACCGGAGACAGATTCTCGGGGATTTCGCTAACCAACTGGTGTCTGCCTGAGGAGTAGTGCTCCTGCATTTTAATCAGACCGGCGACGACTTCAACGAGGTTTACGGGGCCTAGGCTGACAGGAAGAGGGCGACCTGCCTCCAAACGTGACACGTCGAGCAACTCATTGATCATACGCAGCAGACGCTCGCATTCGCAGGCCATGATGTCGTAGAACTCGGCCACGGTTTCCGCATCGAAGGAATCAGGAGGAGCGTCATTCAGCATCAGGACAAATCCCTTGATGGAAGTCAGGGGTGTGCGCAACTCGTGGACGATGAAGGACACGAAATCAGCCTTCATGTCGGCCAGCTCTTTGAGGGCTGTAATGTCGCTCAGCACGGTGACAGCGCCCTGCAGCTTGTCTTTGTCGTCCCGCAGAGCCGTTGCCCGGGCGGTATATACTCGCCGCAACGGCTCGGAGATAACAATCTCGCGTTCGGTGTGAGTTTCTTCCCCGCTCGTGGCTTCTTTTACCAGCGTGGCAAGGGTCTCCACGGGCGCGCACTGGTCGATTTTCTCTCCCTCGACCTTCCGTTCCCCCCACCCGAGGAAATCTCGTACGGCAGGATTGAGGAAACTGAGGCGGCCTTTGGGATCGGTCACAAACAAGCCGTCTGCCATGCCCTCGACGGTGGCGCGCAGTTTTGCCATCTCAATGGAGAGGGATCGATTGGCCTGACGCAGTTCCTGGTTGGCCAACTGGACCTTGCCTTTGAGACGCTGGACCAGTTTTGCATTCTCGATGGCGATGGCGGTCTGTGATGCGAGGGTAGCGAGAACCTCCAGTTCATCGCTGGTGTACGGCAGGGAGCGGAACTTCTCGCTCAGCGCAACGAAACCGACAAGCCGGTCTGACACAACGAGAGGAACCCAGAGAGCAAAGGGTCTCGGGGCCTGCCCCAGGGCTGCTCGCACTTTGTCGGGGATGTCATTGGAGCCTTCACCGAGGACGGCCGGGGTTCGCCTCGTCTTAAACCATCGCAGCGTTGACTGAGGCAGGGAGAACCGTTGCTCGATCAGGTCCTCGGACTGGTCTCCCTTGGCGGTCCGAATCACGAAGGCAGTACCGCGGTGAGGCAGAATGACGCAGCCATACAGGGCACGAGTCATTTCGACGAACATATCGACCGTCAGGTCGAGCGTGGTCTGCAACTGAGTCACGGAACCCAGCATCTTCATTGCCTGATTAACCGCAAGCAGTTGAAAGGCGGTGCGGTTCAGCTCCTCGTGTAATTGCTGTAGTTGCTCATCTTGAAGGTTCAGGTGTAGCAATCGGTGTACCCCTTTCAGACTTGCCTTGATCGAGCGCGGGCTCAAACCTTCGTCCGGTGTTGGATTGCTCAGAGGGAGAGGGAACGATTTCGACGCGGTTGCGTCCGTTCCTCTTTGCCTCGTATAGAGCCCTGTCGGCGGCGTGGACAAGCTGTTCACCGGATCTGTCTCCCCCACTGCTGGCGAGTCCGACACTGAGGGTTACGGAGATTTCCACGGCGTCTGTGAGAATTGCTTCGTGACTCGCCGCGTGGCGCAACCTTTCGGCGACGACCTGCCCGTGGAGTGCATCGCAACCTGGAAGAATCGCCAGAAATTCCTCTCCGCCATACCGACCCATCGCATCGTAGGGTCTCACCGTTGAGTTCACCCGTTCGGCGACGCCTTTCAGCACGGCATCTCCCGCCTGGTGACCGTAGGTATCGTTGACCGCCTTGAAATGGTCTATGTCAATCATAAGCACCGCCAGCGGCACTCCCAGGCGCTGGCTCCGGGTGACTTCCCGCTCCAAGACTTCCAAGATAGGTCTGCGATTCAACAACCCTGTCAAGGCATCCTGGGTTGCCTGGAGTCGTAACTCCTCTCGCGCCGCGATCATCTCCCGCTGGATTTCCAGCACGCGCTCCCCCACGTGCAGACGCGCCCTCAATTCGTGCGGGTCAAAGGGTTTGGTGAGGTAATCGTCCGCGCCGGCTTCCAGTCCCTCGACGGTTCTTGCCTTCTCCTCCAAGGAGGTCAACAGAATAACATAGACATAAGGTTCAGCGCCTCGTTTGCGCACCTCCCGACAAACCTGCACGCCGTCCTTTTCCGGCATAATCCAGTCGAGGAGGGCCAAGGGTGGCGCGTTTTCCTCCTGGAGAATCCTCCAGGCCTGCTCGCCATCGTTTGCGACTACGACCTCGTACCCCCACTCCCGCAGCGACTCGACAAGAATCCGCTGTTGGAGGAGGCTATCTTCGGCTACGAGTATCCTCATGTTCGACATCTCTTGAATCGACCTTCAACCTGGACCGAAAGAGGGCCCAACCCTCTCTCACCGCGGGTGTGCCGCGGGAGATTCCAGCTCATATCCCTTCTCAAGCAAGAGCGTTTCACACACATCCACGACCGCTGCGTCATACCGCGTGCCTCGGCCTTTCTGGATCTCTCCCATGGCCACCTCCATACCCAGGGACGGACGGTAGGGACGATGCGTGGCCATGGCCTCGATAATGTCTGCCACCATGATAATCCGGGATTCGAGCAGGACATCGTCCCCGGCTATTCCCTTTGGATAACCGGAGCCGTCCAGGGCCTCGTGGTGTTGAGCCACGATATCCGCCACCGGCCACGGGAACTCGACATTCTTGAGAATCTCGTACCCGACCTGGGGGTGGATTTTGATGATATTGAACTCGATATCGGCGATGCGACCGGGTTTGGCCAAGATCTCCGCGGGAACACAAATTTTTCCGATATCGTGCAGCAATCCCGACACCCGAATCCCCTCAATCCTGTCGTCGGTCAACCCCATCTCCCGGGCAATGGCGCACGCGAGATGAGTGACCCGCTGCTGATGTCCCGCAGTGTAGGGGTCTCTGAGTTCCACCACCGACGACAGCGCGAACACCGTGCCGTTCAGCGCCGTTTGCAGTTGCTCGTAGCTTTTCTGTAAGGATTGAGTCTGCTCCCAGACGCGCTTCTCCAGGTCCTTCCGGTAGTTTGCCTGCTGGTCATAGAGTCGCTTTGTTGCCAGGGCAGAGTTGATCCTGGCATGGAGCAGTACAGGGTCGAAAGGCTTGGGCAGATGGTCAACGGCGCCCATTTCAATGCACCGCACCACGCTCTGTGCATCTTCCTCCGCGGAGACGACGATCACAGGAACGCCGCGCAGCGCGTTGTCGGCCTTCATCTGCTCCAGAACCTGAAACCCGTCCATCCCCGGCATCATCAGGTCGAGAAGCACCACGTCAAAAGGCTCATTCCGCAACCCCAGGAGCGCCTGTTCTCCATCCTCAGCCGTGGAGACCGTGTATCCTGCCCCCTTGAGATTGGTGGACAGCAGTGTCCGGTTCAGCATTTCGTCATCGACAACGAGAATTGTTCCCTTGCTCTCAGCCATCGGACGCCTCCCTCAAGCGATGTAACCCGCGCGGACGAGTTCGAACTGTGATAGCCCTCACGATTTCCCACACTTTCCTTTTTCAAGCAATTCCCTGACAATGGTTCGTAGTTCCCTGGGGTCAAAGGGCTTCGTGACGTAAGCAGAGACGTCCGCCAACTTCGCCATCAGCGTTTTGTCAAAGAAGCCGCTCCGTGAAGTCATCACCACGATGGGAGTGTCCGCGCCCGTCAGCTCACGATACTTTCGGATGAACGTCCAGCCGTCGACCCGCGGCATAGTGAGGTCCACCAGCAGGACCTCCGGTCTTACCCGGGAGACCATGCTCAGCGCCTCATTGCCGTCATACGCTTCGGCCACCACACATTCCAGGGGCGCCAACGCTTTTTTGGCGAGGGTGTGAATGTCCATATCATCATCCACCAACAGAACGGTTTTCGCCATCAGTGTTCCTCCTCCTGCGGCTGGGCCGCAACCAAATCCGGGACAAGTCCGGAGGACCAAAACGCATACCCTCCCGCTTTCCTATCCCGACGACCCGTCGGAGCGGCTCGGTATGTCACCCGATTCCTGCGCACACTCCTGGTTGTGAGCCGTGGAATCCTGTCTCGATTGCAGTGGAATTGTAAAGTAAAACGTGCTTCCTTGGCCCGGCGTGCTCTCCACCCAGATGGCGCCACTATGAGCTTCAACGGCCATCTTGCAGAAAGTCAGTCCCAACCCCGTGGACAGCTTCCGACCAGATTCTCTGGTTTCGACCTGGCCGAACTTCTCGAAGATCCGGTCCCGGCACTCTTCAGGAATACCTTCTCCGGTGTCAGAGACGGAAAACAAGAGGGCTGGACAATTGGGTAAACGGGGGGCAGGATAGTTGGAAGACGGCCTTCGGGCAGAGACAGTGACCGTGCCCTCCGCCGGAGTGAACTTGATAGCGTTCCCCATCAGGTTCACAAAGGTGCGAACCAGCAGACCTTCATCGCCCGGGAATGCTGGCAGACCTGGAGGCAAATCGGTGGTCAAAGTCAAGTGTCTTTCCTCCGCCAAGTACTTCACCTGCGGCACCGCGGCTTCAAATAGGCCAGCCGGAGTCAGGTCATTGTATTCCAGATTGAGCGCCCCTTTCTCCATCTTGCTGATATCCAGCAAGTCGTTCACCATCCCCAGGAGAGTTCTTCCCCCTCGTATGGATATGTTGAGAATGTCCGTGTAGTCTTCGGCAACTTTCCCGGAGTCTTCGAGGGTCAACAGGCCCGTGAGAAGCGCCGTCAGCGGGGTGCGGAGGTCGTGTACGATCATGTGTGTCAGGTCATCCCGCAGCTTCTCCAGTTCCTGGAGCTTGCGGTAGTTCTCCTGCAATTGCCCGAACAGGTGAAGCTCTCTGTCGTGCAACTGCTTCTTCTCAACGGAGGCGCGAATCCTTGCATGGAGAAACACCGGGGCGAATGGCTTTGGTAGATGATCGGTGGCTCCCATTTGGATGCAGCGCACCACGCTCTCCATTTCGTCCACTGCTGAAATGACGATCACAGGTATGTGTCGAAGGGAGTCATCGGCTTTCATCTGCTCGAGGACCTGGAAGCCATCCATGTTCGGCATTATCAGGTCGAGGAGCACTGCATCAAAAGGCTGCCGGTGCAAGAGGTCCAAAGCCTGCACACCATCTTCGGCCGCTTCCACCCGGTAGCCTGCCTCATGAAGGTTGGTGGAAAGAAGGTCGCGAGTGATTGTGTCGTCATCCACAATCAGGACGGAGCCGTTGCAGTTCTCCATCTCAAAGTCCCTCCCTTGCATCTTCCAGCGCAGCTTGGGCCTGGGGGAACGCGGACTCTGCCCGCGCGATCAGTGCGAGAGCGCCCTCCAGCACACCGTCTCTGGCGAGGTATTCAAGCTCGCGGGCCACTTGAGCCAGAGCCATCACGCCGAAGTTGGCGCTGTTGGACTTGAGAGTATGCGCGGCGCGCCGCAGGTCGGTGACGCGCTCCTCTTCCAGAGCGCGCCTCGCCTCGCCAAGCAGCTTGGGGGCCTCCTCGTAGAAGCTGTCCAGCAGGCTGGGTAGCAGCGCCTTGGCCTGACCGCCCAACGTGTCCTGCAACCGCTTCAGACCGGCCGGATCGAACACCGGTGGACCCTCCTCAGCCTGCGGTTCCCCCGTGGCTGTTGATGGGGGAACAGAGACGGGATGTGGAGGAGTCGTGTCGCCGACTTGGGAGGATTCTGCGACAACATGTCCTTCCATCGCAGACTCCCCGGTCCCTTCCCCCGCTTGAGGAGCGGCCGCGCGCGCGTCCTCACCTGACACTTGACACGTGACACCTGACACCGCTCGGGCTTGAGCTTTCCCCAACGCAGCGATCAGCTCGCCGACACGGATCGGTTTGCTGATGTAGTCGTCCATTCCGGCCTGCAGGCACATCTCTCTGTCGCCCTGCATGGCATTCGCAGTCATGGCGATGATGTGCGGCTGCAGAACTGCCTCCACCTCCGCGCGAATCCGGTGAGTGGCCTCGAGTCCGTCCATCTCCGGCATCTGCACATCCATGAGCACCACGTCGTACGGTTGCCGGGCTACGGATTGCAGCGCCTCTTTGCCATTTCCCGCGATATCCGCCCGATACCCCAGCCGCTCCAACATGATGTGGGCCAACTTCTGGTTGATGGCGTTGTCTTCTGTCAGCAGGATGCGCAACGGGTGGCGTTGACCCAGGGTGGGGTCAAAAGCGCTATCTTCATCTACCTTCCGCACTGTGACACCCGCGGTCGTGGCTGACGGCACAAGGGTCTCCAGGAAGGAATCATACAACTGCGAGGATCTCGCCGGTTTGAACAACAGTGCTTTGAAATGATCCATCCGCGGATCATCGGGGCGTTCCCCGATAGAGGACAGCATAATCAATGGCAAGGAATCGGCGTCCCGGTAGCGCCGTATCTCCTCTGCCAGCATGAGTCCGTCCATCTCGGGCATCTGCATATCCAACACAGCGAGGTCGAACCTCTCACCCTGTTTGAGCAGGTGGAGCGCCTCCTGTCCCGAGGCGACTGTTACGGGTTCCATCCCCCACGGCTGAACCTGCAGTGCGACACTATGTCGGTTGGTGGGGTTATCGTCCACGACCAATACCCGCTTGCCCTGGATGAGGGGCTCGTCGGTCAGGTGGTACAGCGGATCGGGTGATTCCGTGGCCTGAGCCCGGATGGTGAAGTGAAAGGTGGAGCCTTTTCCCTCCGCGCTTTCCACCCACACTCGTCCGCCCATGAGGTCGGCGAGGCGTTTGCTGATCGCCAGCCCCAGTCCTGTCCCGCCAAACTTGCGCGTGGTCGAAACGTCAACCTGGCTGAACGACTTGAAGAGACGATCCATACGGTCGGCCGGAATGCCGATGCCCGTATCGCGGACAGAAAAGTGGACCTCGTGCCAGCTCTCTTCTCCGTCTAACGGCTGCGCGTCGACCTCGACGACGATCTCTCCGGACTCCGTAAACTTGACCGCGTTGCCGAGGAAGTTCACGAGAATCTGTCGGACCCGGGTAACGTCGCCGACCAAAGCTGCGGGAGTGTGCTGTGTGACAAGGCCACCCAAGTCGAGGCTCTTCTCTCTCGCTCGATGGCCCAGCAGATCGAGAGCCGACTCCACGCATTTGCGGACATCGAAGGGCTGCTGCTCCAGTTCCATCCTGCCCGCCTCAATTTTCGAGAAATCGAGGATGTCGTTGATGATTCCCAACAGAGCGTCGGAGCTGTTCTGGACTGTCTTCGCAAAATCCCGTTGCTCCCGCGACAAGTTGGTGTCCAGCAGAAGGCCTGTCATGCCGATGATGGCATTCATCGGCGTACGAATCTCATGACTCATCGCCGCCCAAAACGCGCTCTTCGACTGGGTTGCGGCCTCGGCGGCCTCCTTGGCCTCCCGCAACTGCTCCTCTGCCTGCGTGCGAATGGAAATATCCTCGAAGGTCCCCTCCAGGAATTGGACTCTCCCTTCCTCATCGTAAACCATGTGCGCGCTGAGGGCGACCGGGATCGTCTGCCCGTCCGCGCGATGCACGCGCGACTCAAAACCCGAGACCGGCCCCTCGCGGGTTCTATGCATCAAATCAAGCGCGTCTTGTGACTCCTCAAACAGGTTGATCAGACCCACTTTGTTCAACTGCTCAACCGACTCGTATCCCACGGTGTTTAAAAGGGACGGGTTGGCCTCCAGGATCTCCCCATCGTAGTTGATGCGGAACAGACCAACCACTGCTCCGGAGATAATCTCGCGGTACTTCCGCTCCGAGGCCAGTAAGCGCTGGTTGGCAACCTCGGCAGCGCGCTTAGCCTCCTCGAGTGCCTCATCTGCTCGCTTGCGTTCGGTGATGTCCTCAAAGGTCCCCTCCACCAGGTGGAAGTTCCCCGCCTCATCGGTAACCATGTAGGCGCTGAGGGCGACCGGGACGACCTCGCCTTTCGCGTTGAGCAAGTGAGTTTCAAAGCCGGACACCGGTCCTTCAAGGACTTGATGCACAAAACGCAGGCGGTCTTCCGGCGGCACGTAAAGGTTCACCAGACCGACCTTGTTTACCTCCTCAATAGAGTCGTACCCTATCAGATTCAGCAGGGACGCGTTAGCCTCTATGACCCTCCCATCGAAGTCCGTTCGGTACATTCCCACCAGCGAACGGTCGATCATCTCACGGTACTTCCGCTCCGAGTCGCTCAGTTGCTCATTTACGGTTTCGACGGCGGCGCGGGCTTCCTCAGCGTCACGTCTGGCCTGTTCCAGCTCGGTGGTGCGCTGTGTCACCCGTTCAGCCAGATGGTCCTGGTATTTGGCAAGCTCTGCCTCCGCCTCCTGCCGCTCGGTGATATCCTGCAGACACCCCTCAAAGTACAGCACCTCGCCCAAATCGTTTGTCACCGCTCTCGCCGTGTTGTTCACCCATAGGGTCGAACCATCTCGGCGACGACACTGTACCTCATAGTGAGGCACGAACCCTTTTGCCTCCATCACCGCCATCCACTGCGTTCGGGCTTCTGGGTCCACGTACATTTCGGCTACATTCGCGGCCAGCAGCTCCTCACGGTCGCAGTAGCCCAACAACTCCACCAGGGCGGCATTGGCGTCTAAGAGTTGCCCCGCTGACGTGCTTCTGTACAGCCCCACTGGAACGCCGTCATAAATGCTCCGGTTCCATTCTTCAACACCCCTGAGCACGTCTTCTGCATGCGCGCCGGGGCCTAACAGCATGAATTGTTCCCCTTCTTCTTCTTTCACCCTTTGAAAGAAGTCGCAACTCGTGCACACGAGCCGCTTCTGTGCGAAGGCCCCCTGGACTTTGCCACCGCAGAGCGTGCCGGTGATGGTCCAACTTCTTCAACTGAGCGCGCGCGAACGCGGCCGCCAGATCGTTGTTACGGTACATCCATCCAAGCGCATAGGCATGGTAATCGCGATTCTCAACGGGAGTACGGGTTTCTCCAAAGGACCAGAGTTGAGTAGCTTTGCCGTTCAAGGTGTCGTCGTCCGTGACAAACATTCCGCCTTCGCCGCCGCAGAGCGATTTGTTCTGATTCAGGCTGAAGGCCGCACAGTCGCCCCACTGCCCCACCTTCTTGCCGTCGAACAATGCGCCCTGCGACTGACAGGCGTCCTCGATGGCTTTGAGATTGTGCTTGCGCGCAATCTCCAGCACGCGGTGCATGTTCACCGGCAGACCGTGTAGATGAACTGCAATGATGGCCTTTGTTCTGGGAGTGATGGCCACCTCGATCTTGTCAACGTCCATCAGAACGGTGTCGAAATCGATATCCACAAAGGCGGGAATGCTGTTGTGTTGCAGAATGCAGGTGGCCGAGGACGACCATGAATAGGCGGTGACGATCACCTGATCACCAGCTCCACAGTCGCATGCCGCGACGCACATGTGCAATGCAGCGGTGCCGGAGTTGGTGGTGATCGCGTGCTTGTTGCCGTTCCACGCGGCGAACTCCTCCTGCAGCGCCTGGCAATTGGGGCCGAAGGTGTGCACCGTGCCTTTCAGAGAGTCCAACACCATTTGCCGGTCCAGATCATCGATCGGTGGCCATGCTTTGATGGTACCTTCCGGAACCGTCCGTGCGCCACCATTGAGTGCAAGCTTTCCGCTCACAAGCAACTCCTCCTGTCGATTCGCGAACTGAGAGATTGGGGTGGGATGAAGCTCCGAGTTGTCAGAAGCTCATCGACTGATGGATGGCCTTCACGACTGCCCGAGCGTCAGGCAAGTATACATCTTCCAGCGCATAGGGGAAAGGGGTGTCGTATCCGGTGACACGAATGATGGGAGACTCCAGGCTGAGGAAGGCGCGCTCGGCGACCTCCGCCGCGATCTCCGCTCCGAACCCGCCGGTGCGCGGGGCTTCGTGGACAATGATGAGCCGTCCGGTCTTCTCCACGGAAGTGAGGATGGCGTTAAGGTCGTAGGGCAGGATGGTGCGGAGGTCGATCACATCACAACTAACTCCTTCACGCGCAACGGTTTCAGCGGACTCAACGCACGTGTGCAGCATTGCGCCATATCCGATGAGAGTGACGTCCTTCCCCTCTCGGACAACGTGCGCTTTGCCAAGCGGAATCGCATAGTCGTCTTCCGGAACATCCCCTTTCACGGCCCGGTAGATTTTCTTCGGCTCCATGAAAATGACCGGATCCGGGTCGCGAATCGCGGACAGCAAAAGCCCCTTCGCGTCGTACGGGTTCGACGGGATGACGACCTTCAGTCCCGCGGTGTGAGCGAAGTAGGCCTCGGGGCTTTGCGAGTGGTAGTGTCCCCCGCGTATACCCCCACCGTAGGGTGTGCGAATCACAAGCGGGACGGAGTATTGGCCCCCGGTGCGGTAGCGCATCTTCGCCATCTCGTTCACAATGAGATCAAAGCCCGGATAGATGAAATCCACGAACTGGATTTCCGCCACCGGCAGAAGGCCGTTCAGCGCCAGCCCGATGGACGCGCCAATGATGCCACCCTCCGACAGAGGCGTGTCGAAGACGCGATCCTCGCCGAAACGTTCTTGGAAGCCCTTGGTAAGAACGAAGACGCCTCCCGCGCGCCCCACGTCCTCCCCGAGGATGATCACACGCTCATCTCGCTCCATCTCTTCCCAGAGAGCCTGGCTGATGGCCTGTAGTAGTGTCAGTTCCGGCAAGTGTCAACTCCGCTATCGGCAGTCAATGTTCAGTGACCACTGTTCAGTCAATAGTCGGCGGGATGTCTGCTGACCACTGGACGCAGAATACTGAGTCCACCGTAAAAACCGAATCTCCCGCAGAATACGCAGAAATCGCAGAAGAAAGAAACCAGTTTAGAACCCAGAACCTGTACTGAAGTTTCCGCGTATTCCGCGCGTTCTGCGGGGAAAAGCCTTTGTTCAGTAGAGTCAATACTGGACGCAGAATACTGAGTCCACCGTAAAAACCGAATCTCCCGCAGAATACGCAGAAATCGCAGAAGGAAGAGACCAGTTTAGAACCCAGAACCTGTACTGAAGTTTCCGCGTATTCCGCGCGTTCTGCGGGGAAAAGCCTTTGTTCAGTGAAGTCAATACTGAACACTGCTCACTGTCCCACCTTCTGCATTGCTTGTTCCAGTTGCTCTCGCAGATTCCAGGTGGGTATTTCGTAGACGTCTGTGAAGAGAGTCTCCATGTCCGGTGGAGGGGATGCCAGGGCGCTCTCGATGGCATCGTCTACTTCTTGATCCAGTTCTGCTTGAAGGGACTCTTGATCCTCCGCCGACCAGAGCCCCTTTCGCTCCAGGTAGTTGCGGTAACGCAGAATTGGGTCTTTCTCTCTCCACCTCGCCACCTCCGCGTCATCTCGGTAACGACGCGGATCGTCGGAGGTCGAGTGGGGTCCCACGCGGTACGTAAACGATTCAATCAGCGTGGGGCCCTCGCCGGCTCTCGCATTGTCCACCGCACGTTTGGTGGCGACGTAAACGGCGAGAATGTCGTTCCCGTCCACTCGGACGCCCTCGAACCCATAGGATAGGGCTTTCACTGCCACGCAACCGGACGCCGTTTGTTTGGCGAACGGACAGGAAATGGCCCATTGGTTGTTCTTGCAGAAGAAGACGATGGGCACTCGGTAGACGCCCGCGAAGTTGAGCCCGGTATGGAAATCTCCTTGCGAGGTCGAGCCATCTCCAAAGTAAACCAGCGTCACCATGGGATCTTTGCGGATTTTCGCCGCCCATGCAACGCCGGTGGCAATGGGAATCTGCGTTCCGACCGGACTGGAGGCAGGCACGAAATTCGCCGACTTCGCTCCAAAGTGAGAAGGCATCTGACGTCCCTTCAGGAGGTCCTTGCCGCTCCCTGCGGTCTGGTGGAAGAAGGACTCGACCGACAATCCCCGCAGATAGGCAGCGCCCGGCTCGCGGTAGGCCGCCACGATCCAGTCCGAGGGCCCCAGAGCGAAGGCGCTGCCCACCTGGGAGGCTTCCTCACCGGTGGACGGAACATAGAACCCGATACGTCCCTGACGCTGCAAAATCATGCCGCGGATGTCCACGGTGCGAGTCAGCAACATACCGCGGTACAGGCGTCGCAGTGCAGTCGCGTCGAGGTCGGGATCGAGCGATTCGTGGCAACTCCCGTCGGGTGCAACGATCTGCAGCATCTCGTCAGGATTGAAGGTGATGTGAGTTGACATGGAACACCAATCGACAGAGTGACGCGCGGTTGGCGCTCAGACAAGCGATCCGCTCCTCATGGGGAGTGGCACAGATGTGGTCCCTATCACGGCAGAGCGGCCTCATCCTGCCGGTGGCACCGAAGGTAACGCTCCGCAAGGATCACCGCGACATAATCATCATATTCCTCGTCAGGAGTAAGAAGCCCACGCGGGACCAGCCGTCGCCATCCTCGAGGCGGGTTCTCGTCGAAGTGACGTGCTCGCGCCTCGAGGGTCGAGTTTTTCTCATCGGTGAAACGGAGGCTCGCGCGGGGGACGCCGTCCTGCACAAGCTCCTCTGCCACCTGCCGTGACCGCGTTCCATCACCGACGACAATGGACTGTAGATCGTAGTTGGAGCGTACGTGTCGCACGAAACCGGACAACTCGGCGCGGGGCAATACGCGTCGGAGGATGACCGCTCCATCTTCAGCGACCATCGCAACCCCGCACTTGCTGCTGCCCGGATCGATGGCCAGCACACACGCTCTATTGGTCTTCTCATTCCCTGAGATCATGATTGGGCTTTTCCGTGCGGCGCCTTCAGTACCTTCATCTCGATCTTCATAGGTCCAGCGACACGCGCATCCTCGCCCACAATGACCTCAAGCACAACCGGAGTCTTGGTCCTGCGGACAAGCTCCAACACACTGAACAGCTCTTCGTAGGCGATCTCTCCGTACCGGTTTTCCGGTCCGCCCCGCATGCCTTTGCTGCGGGCGATGCCACGCACTTTTTCAAGCATTTCAAGGAGATCGCTAAACAGTTGTCCCGAGGGGGCGCCTCCCTCCAGGTTCTTGGCGAGAAGGATCGTCCCTTGCGGAAAAACCACGGCATTCGGGAAAAGCCGCAAATCCACATCGATAGGCTCTCCCTCAACGCTGTTGACCAGGGAGACAACTTCGACAACAACGTCCTCCGACGACTGGCTGATCTCCTGTGCGTCATGCTCGACCACGTGCTCCTGGTAGAAGTAGATACGCCGACCATCCGGCAATTGCACAAAACGGCTCGGAATCGAGAGCGCCGGACGACCCTCCTGCCCGCGCGCGCCTTTGTCTTCGGCGACTTTGCGAGCGCGATCCAAAATGCCCTGAAGTTTCCGCTCCGTCTCTGACACCGGCTTGCCGCGCTCCACTACCTCCGAGCACAGAATCTCCCCGCGTTCCACGACCAGATCCTTCCCGACGTAGCCTTGGACTGCTGACACAAGTTTGTCGCGTTCGCCCTGCAGCTTGTCGCGTTCATCGCGGAGTTCAGCGACCTTGGTAGTCAGCTCCTTCTTGGTGTCCTGCAACCGGCTCAGGTCTGTAGTGAGTAATGTCAACTGCTGCTGGTGTGTCTCGACCTCGCGTTGTGCGACTTGCAGGGCGCGTTCGGAATTTGCCAGGATCCGCTCCGCGTTTTTCAGCTCCTTTTCCCTGTTCGCCAGTTCGTCATTGGCGGACGCGAGTTGTCGGTTCACTTCGCTCAGCCGTTTTTGTGCTTCGTCGAGCGAAGTTTTGATGACGTCGTATTTGCCCTTCACATCATCGTAATTGCCTTTCGCTCGAAGGAAGTTTCGGTTGGCCTCTTCGTACCTCCGTCGCGCGACTTTGTACTGCTCCTGAGCAACGCGGTACTCGGTTTGGGCTTTGGCCAACAACGCCTGAGTTCCCGAGATCTTCAGGCGCGCCCTGCTGATCTCTTTCGTCAGCTCCCGCTGCCGCGACTCCAGCCCGCGTATCTGATTTCGCTTTCTCTTAATCTCCGAGGCGCTCTTGGCGAGTCCTGCCCGGGCGGCGGCGAGTCGTGTACCCGTTGTCTGCAGTTTGGCGTTCAGCTGCCGGGATTTCGCTTCGATCTTGCGGCTCTGCGTCTCAAGCTGCCGGTTCTCTTGGCGTAACCCCCGGATGTTTTCCAGAAGAGCATCAAACTCAAAGAGTGCGGTCCGGGCAGGTTTGGAGATGACGGTGAGCGCGGCGATCGAGAAAACCTGGATGAGCACCCCCGTGGCAACCGACATGACCGTTCCCGTCTGCCGCGGGCGCAGCCGAAACAGGGAGAGCCGTCGCTTCCCCATTCGCTTACCCACAATGTCACCGAAGTAGGCGATGACTCCGCTGACTGCGAGCAGTGTCCCGATAATGATAAAGGAGGTCGTTGGCAGCATGGTTGTGTTAGCTTCGGCGCCGCTGCGGCGCCACTTAGAAGTTGCCTCACGAGCGTCTGCTGTCCATTGTCCTACTTTGAGGCTCTGGCGACAAGACCGATACCCACAATCGCCGTAACGATATTGCCCGACCAGCTTGCGAGCATCGGCGGGAACCGTCCAGCATATCCCAGCAAGGAAGAATAATACCAGATGACATAGTAGAGAAAGATGCACATGATGCTTAGTCCGATCCCAATCGATGAACTGCTGCGCTGAGGCTGCATACCCAGGGGAGCGCCTACCAGCGCGAAGACAAGACATGAGAATGGCACCGCCAGCTTGTTGTGCATCTCAACCAGTCCCTGTCGGTACTTGCGGTCAAAACCCTCGAACTTCTCCGACTTTTGCATGCTGGACAGGAACTCCCGGAGTTCTCTGCGTGTCATGTTCTCCGGTTTGAGCGCCTGAATCTCTCGTTCCACTTCGTCCGGCGACTTGCCGAGTTGACGGGAGATTTCCGAAAAATGGTCAACAACAATCCCCGCAGGCCGACCGATCGTCTGGAAGTAGCCGTTCGTGAACTTCCAGCTCCCTCCCTCCCAGACGGCGGAGTCGGCGCTGACTAACGCAACGGGTCTCCCCTGATTATACTCAAGGACATCCGGTCGCTCGAAAGTCTTGCGGTCGCCGCTATACCCTACTGCAAAGATGATCCGCTTGAGATCTCCACTGGGCGGGTCTCTCAGCAGGATCCCCCGAGTCCCTCTGGACAGCGACTTCCCACCGATGGTCACCAGTATCGCATCCGAGGCCCTGTTCGCTTGGGGAGCGATCTGTTCCTGCAAGAGCAGGGAAAGCAGGCTCGCGAACAATCCGACGAAGAAGATGGGAACCATAATCCGCACGAAACTTATTCCACCTGCGCGCATGGCGGTGATTTCCTGCTGCGCGGAAAGGCGGTTGAAGCTTAGCAGCGTGGCCAATAGTATCGCCATCGGAATGGTAAGGACGACGATGGACGGAAGCCTCAATCCAAGCGCCTCGATCACGAGGTACACCGGCGCGCCACTGTCTACGATCAGCTTGATCGCTTGACTCAGCAAATCACCGGTGACGAGAAGCGCACTGAAGATGGCCAACCCAAAACAGAAGGAGCCCGAGGTCTCTGCAACGAGCAATCGATCGACAAGTTTCATGATGTGTCTGACCAGTCTGACAATCCAGCAACTCCACGCTGAGTCCTCAGCAATACTCTCCCCACCGCCGTCTACATTGAGAAGCGGTCTCCCAGATAGAACTTCCTTGCGATGGGATCGTTGGGAAGATCAGCGGAACTCCCGGAGGTGAGAATCGTGCCCGAATGTATGATGTAGGCGCGGTCGGTTATCTCCAAAGTATCACGGACGCTGTGGTCTGTGATGAGAACTCCAATTCCTTCCTTTTTCAATTGCAGGATGATGGACTTGATCTCCTCCACGGCAATCGGGTCCACGCCAGTGAAAGGTTCGTCGAGAAGGATGAACGAAGGCGCGATGGCCAGCGTGCGGGCGATCTCCGTCCGCCGCCGCTCCCCGCCGGACAGCGTGTAAGCTTTCTGGCGCCGGATTCCCTCGATATCCAGGTACTTCACCAGAGACTCCATCTTCTCTCGCTGCACCTTGCGTGGCAGGCCGGACATCTGGAGAATGGCGCGAATATTCTGTTCCACCGAAAGCTTCCGGAAGATGGAAGGCTCTTGCGACAAGTAGCCAATCCCCCACCGAGCGCGCCGATGCATCGGCGATCGGGTTACGTCGCGCCCGTTGAGATGGACGGTTCCCGATTCCGGGTGCACCAGACCGACGATCATGTAGAAGGTTGTGGTTTTCCCCGCGCCGTTTGGCCCGAGCAATCCCACTACTTCTCCTTCGTTCACTTCGACGGAAACGTTGTTGACCACGCGGTGGCGCCGATAGCTCTTCACCAGGTTCTCACTCCTGATCATCTTCACTGCCATCGCGCCTAGTGCATCCTTTCGTAAATTCTTCGGTATTAGACGCCGGATCGCTTCAGCGTCCGTTAGCTCACATAACCGACTACCGAGCGACAGGGGAGAAATAAGGAGGGTAGCCTCCGTTTTGTAGCTGTCTGTGTGAGCTACCGGACGCTGAAGCGATCCGGCGTCCTTTTGTGGGGGAACTTCCAAAACGATGCACTAGAGGCGTCGCTCCTGCGTCATTTCCCTTCTCCCTTCCTGAAATCCAGTTGAGTGGGATTGGCGGGATCGTCTGTCTCGATTATTACCTTCTTGGTCCTCAGGTTTATATGGATCTTGTCTCCCCGAATGTTGGCCCCCTCGGATCCTTCCCCGGACACCTTCAGGCTGGCATTCCCGTCGATAACGAGAGAGTCGTCAGCCGACCGGTAGACCGAGCGATCCCCGATCGCGACGACCTTTCTCGCCGGACCCTTTCCGGAGGCAATTTCGGTATTGACGGCCACCTTTCCCGTTGTGTGCAGCTCAAATTGGTCGCCGGCAGTCAGCTTACCTTCCATTCGACTTCCGGTCATAACACCCGACTGCATTCTGAGCCTGCATCCCCCCGTCGCCACAAACGAGTTACTGTCGAGACTGATGTCAGCCATGGGCGCCCCCAACTCAATAGAGCCACCTTCCTGGGGAAGCGTCACCTCGGCATTGCCGTCGAGTAGCACCTTCCCTTTCGTGCCCTTCCCCGCCACCCACACAATCCGAGAGCTGGCGCCGCGCAGTTTCCGGGATCCCTCGCCGCTGTCCTTGAGTGTATACACGATTCTCGCGTTGCCGGTGGTAGTAAGCTTGTCGGCTCCCTGGGAACCGATCGTTCCATCCATCTGATTGCCTGTGATCTCGCCGTCTCTCGCCTCGAGGCGGCAACTGCCTGACGCACTGAAGGCGCTGCCTTGGAGATCGACATCGATCTTGTCAGCGGTGAGCGTTGCCGGTTCGGAGCCTTGCACCTCTAACCGCGCGCTGCCGACGAGGCTGATCGCTTCTTTATCCCCAGACTGCCAGGACGCACTGGAACTCTCTCCCACCACATCCATGAGGGCGCCCTTCTCGTCGCGATGCTTGTAGACGATCTTCACCTGATCCCGGGCTTTGACTTCCCCGATGTCCTCATTGCCCTGCATCTTGCCGGTGATGCTGTTCGCGGTCAGTACCACGTCCTGTCCCTTCACCAGTCGGCAAGCCCCGGTGGCTGCGAGCGTTTCATTCAGCAGATCAATCTCTATCTTCTGAGCAGTCAGGGAGAGGTTACCGGCGATCCACTGTTTCGGCGATTGAGACTGCGCAGGGCTCAGGCGCAACATCAGAGCCGCCGCCACAACCGAGTGAACATAGACCATGCTTCGAGCTTTCATTGGTAAGGTTCCTTCACATCAACCCAGCTTGCGGATTCAAGGGGACATGAACCAGGCGAGCGTCTCCAACAATTTGCACGCGTTTCATGGAAAGGTCGGAAAGGATCTTCCTGCCCGTCAGCTTCCAGCGACCTCGGGTAAACTCAACTCCATCGATCCCCTGGATTCGTTTCTCACCAAAATCCCATACCAGGGAGGGAGATTTCACTTCCACATCCCGGCTGCCCCATCGAGCAACCACGTTGTGCGTCATGTTAAGTATCTTCTGCTCGTCCCCTGCTCTGACGTGGATGATCCCGGCCTTAAATTCAGAGACTGTATGGCCCTTCTCATAGTACTTGCCGTTCGCTTCAAGGAGCCGCACGGTGTATTGCTTCTCGCTGACCTCGATTGCTTTTGCCCATATCTCCCAGAGTGGTTTCCCATCCTCGGCCCAGCCTGTCATGTGAGGTCCCTCGATGGACACCTCACCAAGGCTTGTCTTCCCATGGGACTTGCCGGAAGGTGCCGGCCACGTGATCGACAGCCCCCCGGGCTTCGTCGAACGGGTAACCCATCGTTGATAGACCACCAGAAACGTTACGAGAAGCGCGGCAATCCCGATCCCTGAAACACCGATCAGCAACTTCTTCATCTAAATTGCACTCCGGCGGAGCTTGCAGACGCGACATGGCTGCCTGCCTCTAACATGGGCGCATCAATCGACAAACCGGTACTTCAAGAGGGTCCAGATTGCGACGACTCCGTCCCACACGCGTATCTTCTTCCCCTCACCCACCGAACGCGGATGGTAGGAGATGGGAACTTCGTGAATCTGGTAGCCTTTCCGGCGAATCTTGGCCCCCACCTCAAAATCCAGGTCGAAACTGCAACCCTTCAGGTTCAAGCTCTGCGCCAGGTCAGTCCGGATCAACTTGTAGCAGGTCGAGACATCGGTAATGTTGGACCGGTAGAGGAATCGGAACAGCGTGGTCAAATGGACTCGACCGAAGTAGAACGCGGTTCGCTTGTGAACGTTTCCCGAATCCGCCCGGAGACGGGTTCCGTAAACCACGGGTTTCTCCACCGGGTCAGCGACGGCCAGGAGTTTGTGGTAGTCTTCCGGATCATACTCCAGGTCCGCGTCCTGAATGATCAGAAAATCTCCCCTTGCCCGTTGGATGCCGGTACGCACTGAGGTGCCTTTACCGTAGTTTTCCGGCTGCAGGATCACCTGCATCGAGTCGTCAGCCAACTCCTCTATGAGTTGTCGTGTCCCATCCGTGGAGCAATTGTCCACCACGATGATTTCTTTCTCGATATTGACCGCCTGCACCTTGCGGAGCAGCGCCGGGAAAAGCTCTCGTTCGTTATAGACAGGAATGATCACAGAAAGTCTCATGCTGTCGGGTTGTGCCCCCACGCTTTCCACGGCGCCGCGTCGGATTCCCACAGGGCGTTCAGGTACATGGAGTGCTTGTAGGTATCCATGCACTCCCAGAAACCTTCATGCTGGTACGCCATCAGCTCGCCTGCCTCCGCCAGTTTGGGGAAGACATCCGCCTCGAGATTGTCGTTCTCTGAGAGCCACTCAAAGATGCTGCGATTGAGCACGAAAAAGCCGCCGTTAATCTGACTGTCCAAACGGGGCTTTTCCTGAAAACCTTTGACGTGCCCTTCTCCATCCACCTCAATCACCCCGAACGGGGAAGTCGGATGCACCGCGGTGAGGGTTGCCACACGACCGTGAGAATGGTGGAATTCCAGCAGGCGATTGAGGTCGATGTCGGAAAGCCCGTCGCTGTAGTTCGCCATAAAGGTGTCGCCCTCAATCCACGGCTCCACGCGCTTGATGCGACCTCCTGTCGGGGTTTCAATACCCGTGTCGATGAATGTGATTTCCCATTCATCAACCGGCGTCAGTGGCTCAAACCGCGTTCCCTCACTCGTGACGCGCAGTCGGAAGTCGTGGTACCGACCTGATGTTACTTCCGGGTGAACGAAGAATTCCTTAATGCGATTCCCGAGGTACCCCAGCGCCAGCACAAATCGTTCCTGACCGAAATGCGAGTAGTACCGCATCACGTGCCAGAGAATGGGGTATCCCCCGATCTCAATCAACGGTTTCGGCAGGGAGACCGTATGCTCCTGCAATCGGGTTCCCTTGCCTCCGCACAGCAGAACAACTTGCATCCAAAACCACCCTTCAACACCCCGAGACGCTTCCAGAACGTCTGCCGGAGAACGGAATTCATAGCAAACGGCGCAACGCTAATCTATCAAAGAGGGAGGGCGAAGTCAATCACAGGAGGGCGGACATTCTTGTCCGCCGTATACGCGCTCTGCCTCTTTCGTCGCCATCGGCCGCGCCACGGTAGTCTGTGCCAACGGACATTGCCGTCCGGCATGGCACGCGTCCGGCTCCCCCCCATAAGACCCACGATCCAGAAGCATCACGGGGAGGTGGCGGCTTCCATTTCTCTCAACATCTCCGGGACCGTAACGAAGCGAAACCCCCGCCCACGGGCGGCATCGATGACGAGAGGAAGGGCTTTCACCATCTCGTCGCGCTCGCTGACGCCGTCATGGAAGAGAAGGATATCTCCGGAACGCAGACCGTTCAGGCAGTTCCGCTGAATCTCCGGGGCCGTGGCGTGAGCGGAATCTCTTGAATCAATCGTCCACAGAATGATGGCATTGTAGCGGAAGCGCGCGACGTTCGCCATGGAGTAGTTCTTCACACGCCCGAACGGGGGGCGGAACATCGTCGGACGTGTGCCGGTAACCTCCTCGATCAACCACGCAGTCTTGTCCACTTGGGCGACTGCCTCCACGGCGCCCATCCACCGTCGCCGGATGTGGTTCCAGCTATGATTGCCGATGACGTGCCCCTCCGCATGAGCCTGACGGATGATTTCCGGATACCTGGCGACCTGCTTCCCCACCACGAAGAAAGTCGCTGATACGCGCTTCGCTCGCAGAATGTCCAGCACCTCGGGGGTGAAAGTGGCTGAAGGCCCGTCATCGAAAGTGAGGCAGATCTCCTTGCCAACGTGTCGTTGCGGCTGAGAGCGAATCACTTTGCCGTAGTACCTCGACGGGATTCGCGGGTCGGCCGGCTTGGGGAGGGGGATGGCCTGAGCATGCTGATCCCGAATCTGTTCGGTGCGAGGGACATGGAAATGCCGCAGAACCTCTTCTGACAGAACGCAAAGAACCAATGCAGCTATGATGCAGAGGCTTGCCTTCCACCACACGCCGGTCACCCCCGAGGGACGGCCGCCAATCCGCTCAAATCCGGCAAACATCGTCTATCATCTCTCTTGCTGCGAGCCTTGTCGCGTCCTTCAGGAGACCGCGACAGGTGACTGTGATTGCTGATATGTTATCGACTTTAACGCAGATTGAATTATACTGAGTGCAACCCCGTCCGTCAATGAGCGCCCCGGATTCCCGACTGCCTGGAGCGCCGAGGCCTCCTCAATGGAGAGACCTTCTGAAACCTGCGCCATCTTCCGCCGCAGCGAGTCGATATGTGGCGTCTGCGCCACCGGACGCCCCGTGCTGATCGGTCATGATCCAGAGGAGGTTGAGAGGAGTGCTAATCGTGTTTCTTCTCCCAGACTGTGATCGCGGCGTATCGACTCACGTACTCGGACAGGATGTGTAGGACCTACTCGAACTCGCAGAGTTCACGCCGACCTGCCGCAAGGCCTCGGACTCTATGAGTCCGCATTGACGGGTCCGCCCGCTCCTGACGGACCCATAGAATCCGGTGCATCCTGTCAATCCTGTCAAAAAGTTGTACCTGAGTAGTCACCAAACGCCGTGCAATCGCCCTCCCGGAGCGTGCGACCGGGCGCCAAGTAACTGCGACCGGGTATGGGCAGACTACAAACGAGTGTGGGCAAGTTGCGAACAGGCGTGGGCAGTTCGGCCGGGGTCATTCTCAATCGACCCACACCGATTCCCAACCGGCCGCGGTCATTTCCACACGGAGGATGGGCGATTGCATGTCTACGGAGGTCGTTTACAGTTTCGGGGATGGCAATTCCCGCCCGCGCAGTTGCATTTCCCGACCCGAATACCGGGCTACTCGCCCCGGAGAGGGGCGTGCCAAGTGCAGCAATGTGAGGGGAACAGACTGGCAGCAGAGGGGAGGGACAAACGGTGTTCGCTCGGCGCCGCGAGCTTCACGTCGCGATCAATCCCACCCCGCACCGAGTTTGCTGTCGAGGAGGCGCGGGGTTGTCCGTGACCGGGCGCGGAGTTGCTCGATGAGTTTGTTGAGCGCGCCGTCGTCCTTGCGCACCACCTTCGGTTTCCAGGCGCGCATGGCGTCGAGGTCCACCTTGTTGTCCGGCTTCATCACGCGCTCGCCCATGTACTCGGCTTCCGCCAACGCGTACAGCCAATCACTGCCCATGGAGGGGGTCTGCTTCATTGTCCATTCGAGCGCTTCTCTCACCACCTGGTCGTGGGAATCGCGCCTCATGCGGAACCACGTGTTGGCGAGATTGAAAAAGATGTTCTTGATCTTCTCCTCACACACCTTCGCCCGGAGTTCATCGAGAGGTTGGCCGCTCTTGCGCGCCTCCGCCGCGGCGTTGTCCAGCCGGGCGATTTCGTTCCCCATTTCCACGAGAGAGCGTCCAATCTGCTGCCTGAAGAAGCCTTCCGTCTCTCGTGTATGCTCCGCGAGGATAGTGTTGATGCGCGTATCGTCCGCCTTCAGCCGAAGGATTCCGCCCTCGTGGGCGTGCCAGGCGGCGTCATCCGTGAGAGCGCGGGAAGCCACCAGTTCAGGAGACGCTCCATTCTTGCGCAGCAGCCACATGTCGAAAACGGCCTTGTAGTGCTCCACGTCGCCCTTCGAGTCGCCCTTGACGCTGGGCAGCCCAAGCTCCTTCAGACCCATGTCCGGTTGGGAGATCAGAGACTTCGCCACGTCCACCAGAATCTCTTCCATCGACTGCCACGCCTTGGGGTACTGTTGGCGTTTCCAGGCAAGATGTTCCCGCGTGGTCACTTCCCGCAGCAGGTTGCGCCCGCGAGGGGACATCATGATGGCTCCCATCAGCCCTCTTGCGCCGGGATACTTGCTAACGTACTTGTGGTAGTCGATGGGGTCCTTGACGACGAGGTTGCCGTTCTCATCTACATAAGGCTCTCCTGTTTTCTTGTGGAGCGCCGGCTCCTTGTGGCGCATGAGGAATCCCATCTGCCCGACCGGTTGGTTGAAGGCCATGAACGACTCCAGCTCCAGCTTTTTCAGGTCGTTGAAGGCCTGGTCATATTCTTCCTTCGGCAGGTTTGCCAAATCGTTCCCTTGCAGTTGCGGCGACTTGGGCGAACCAAACAGCAGAGCGCCAACATTGATCAGCCACTCGTTCGCCCGGTCGAAGTAGATTTCCTTGTGCAAGGCATCACTGAGCAGCCGCTGAGTTTCACCTTCCAGTTGCCGTTTGTACGCTTCCATCATCGGTTGCGGGTTCTCCAGCAGTTGGTTCACCTGCTCCGGCGTCAGGTTCAGCTTCTTCGCCAGCTCGTTGCGCGCGGGCACGTCCCAGCGGAGTTCCTGCAGTTTCACGGGATCGCCCAGCGGTAGTTCAGTCAGTCCCAGCAATCGCTGCACCGACTCCAGCACCGGCTGTGGATCGGGCCGAATCTGCGCGGCGATGGCCGTGTCGAGGTGGCCCAGGGTCAACTTGAAGCGGGACTCCACGAAGGTATCGAAGTCCTTCTGGAAGACGAGGCGTTGCTCGTCGGTGGCGTTTTCCTTCAGCCACGCCGTGTAATCAACGTCCGTGAGAGATTTTTTGGCGCCGCCTTTCGTCGCCGCAGCGCCAACGGGAATGAAGTTCAGAAACAGGGCCGCGTATTGAGGCTTCGTGTTCACAAACTCCACCAGAGCTGAGAAGAACAACTCAAAGCGCAGGTTGTTGACCTTGTCGTTGATTTCGGCCGCGGCTGTGGGGTTCTCCTTCTTTTGCCGCATCACGAAGTTGCGGAGCACTCCCTTCTCGACCAAAGGATAGTCGCGGAAGAATCCGGCAATGGCTTCCATCCGCTTCTTTGGGTCGGTGGCGGCCTCGATGTCGCTCAGCCGCTGACGAGCGATGTCCCCATCAAGAGGATTCAATACACTGCGCAAGCGCGCCTCGGTCTTTGCGACTTCTCCGGCGAGATCGCCGCCTTCGTTGCGCTGAACGACTTCCCAGTAGTTCCGCAGCAGGTTGAGGTACTTGAGGTCGCCGCCGAGGGCCTTACGGGCGTGGTCACGTTCATTGTAGGCGCCCACACTAAACTCACGTGAAGGATACCGGCTGGCCGCGTTCCGCAGACCGCGCACCAGCTCGGTGATGAGCAGGTCGTAGCCCTGCCTCGCGTCCCGGAAGGTCGCCGTGTTGACGAGAGCGTTGGCGATAAATTCCGCGTACTCCCACTTCACGTCTAACCAGTTCATCATGGCGGCGCGCGTGACTTGAACGTAAAGCTCCTGTTGCAGTTGCGCGTCGAGGGTAGTGAGAGCCTTCTGAATCTCCTTCATGTTCCGGTCAACGGCGATGGCCTTCACCACGTCCTTGAAGGGATTGACTGCGCCCCACACCTTGTCGGCAAAGCAACTCACATATCCGGTGAAGCCTTTGATGGGAGGGGCGCCGCCGCGCATGGGCGCGCGGCGCACCAGACCCACGCTGAGGAGTCCACTCAACGCCCGTTGCCCCAGGCCTTCATAAACTCGTGACATGAAGATGCTGTTGGAGATCGAGACGACGAGATCGAGCCGCGCTTCCTCGATCTTGCGGGTCACCAGCTTCTCTCGCAGCTCCTCTACGGCCGCGCGCGGTTGCACCCGCTCGTCGATCTCAGAGGCCTGAGTAAAGCACTCGATGGCCCCATCGTAATCCCACACCATGAGTCGGTCGTTTCCCTGCAACTGCAGGACTCGCGCCGTTTCCCAGTGGTGAGCCTGAGCGAGGTAGTTCTCGTTGCGTCGCTTGAGGTCTGTGTATTCGTCAACCTGCGCATCCTCGAAGTTCTCCCACGCCTGGCGGAGACGGTAATTAATCTGCGCCAGCATCTCCTTCCGCAGGAGACGGTCACGCTGCAGGTCCCATTGCAGCAGATAGGGGTTGTTGCGCCAGAGATCGCAGTAGGTTTTGAAGAATTTGGGGCCGCGCTTTTCCAGAAGAGGGGCGTCCCACCCGAGACTCCGCAAGGGGGGAAGCAACCCATCCATTTCCTCGATCTGCTGCTTGCGCTGCTGGATATAGTCTTCGGTGTTGGTCTAGTAAGCCCCGCCGAAGAGAGCGCCGAGAGTGAGCGTCTTCGCCACCTGCATCGGCTCGGTAAGTAACTTCCGCCCGTTGGTGAAGTCGTCATTGTTCTCCGTGCCGCGGAAGGCGTTGGCTGTCTTCCGCATGTCGGCGGCCATCCGGCGCGCCTGGTCGATGGCGAGGAGGTACTCGTCCTCAATCTGCTCCGCCGCGGTTGTGTTGTAGCAGGCGGCCAGGCGTCGCAGACCACCATCTGTCTGCGTGAAGAAGTTCAGATCATTCGCCAGGAAGTTCAGCCCGGGGTCGAAGTCTGTTCCGCCCAGCGAGAGATCGCGTTGCTTGAAGGCGATGGTCTGCTCATCGGAGTAGCCTCGCAGACGGTTGATCACTCTCTGCGCGCGTCCACACGTCTTGCGGCTGTCGTCCAACGCTTTGGTGGTGTCGGACGAGACCGTGGAAAAGGGGATGCCCGCGATGTCGCCCACGGAGTAGTTGAAGAAACGCTTCAGCGTGTCCACCACGGAGCCGAAACCATCCTTGCCCAAGGACATGGCGTACTTGAGACTGTAAACGATGGTCTGCTCCGCCTGCCAGCGGACTTCCTTGGCCCACTCCTGGTTCTTTGCCTGGCGATCCGTGGACTTATAGCTGGCGAGGTACGAATCCTGCGCGGCAATGCCGTCCTCAACCATCGACTGAGTGAACAGCACGCCACACAACCCCATGTCGAGGTACGTGTCCCGCAGCGCGCGCTGGGTGGAACGAAGGGCGGACGGATCGTGAACTGAGCCGCGCTCCACAATCTGGTCATGCCGCAGGTTGCCGAGCAGGCGATCCAGCTTCCCGACGCGGGCTGAGTTGAAGTTCTGCCACAGCTTGAGGGTATGCTGCAGGTTGCGCTTGTTCAGGTCGTAGAGGCGCTGTCGAGTGCGCCAGTCTTCCCAATAGACGACGTAGTTCCACTTGCGCATCTCATCAAACGCCTGTCCCGTCCGCTCGCCGAGACACACCGCGCGCTCCCGCAACGAGTGGGAAAACGATTTGGCTTCCTCCTCGCTGAAGGCGTCGACGAGGTAGAGCATCCCTTTGGCGTACTCGGTTTCTGACTCTCGTTGCAGACTCTCCAGCGCGATGCGAGTGGTCAGCTTGTCCTTGTACTCCTTGGCGTCGCTCTGAGGGGCGAGACGCGCCATGTCCTTCACCACAGGCTCGATCTGCTTCCGGTAATCGTCCGCCGTATCGCGACCGTTCTCCATCGCTACCAGAGCGGCAAAGAACTGGTCGCGTTGCTGCCGCAGCTTGTCAATCAACCGCTGGCGTTCCTGCGGGTCGGAGATGGAGTTGGGAATCTGATCATCGGTGGTGGCGCGGGAGATCCGGTCACGCGCTGCGGCGGGAACGATCAGCTTGACGGGAGGACACGCGGGCGTTCCGCCTTCCACCACCTCGAAGGCGTCCGGCAGAGCGGCGCTTCCCCCGTCCGGGTTGAAGACGGTGAGCGTTCGCTTGCCCAGAGCGGCATCTTTGTCGATCTCCACAGTGGCCTGCCACTGATGAAAGTCGGACTCGGCATCGCGACCGAAATAGGTGGGATCTTTGACTTTCAGCCCGTTCCCCAGCGTGACGCGACATCCCGGCTCCACGTTTTTCGCAAGAAAAGTGACGCCCAGTGTGTCGTTCTGCTTCGCGGAAGCCGGAGTCACTTTTCGGAGTGAGGGAGAAGACGGCTTCGCCGCGCTGCCTCGGTCCGTCGGGGTAATGCCCTCCGGGATATCGGCCACGCACACGCCGCGGTCTTCGCCCCACAGCCCAACACACTTCACACGCTGGTCCTGTTTGCTGAGAGGGCGCAAGGCTGCGATCAGATCGTAGTTGTTTGTGAACGGACCAATAATCTTGTCCGCGGAGTATCCGAAGGTCCCGCCCATGCCGTCCGGCACCGTAAAACCGCCTTTCTCGGTATCCGGCTTGGAGGTGACCATCATCCAATGGTCGTCCTTCACGGGACCGGAGTAGGTGCCGTGTCCGGTGGCGTGTACCAGCCAGGTTTCCTTGAAGGTTTTCCGCGGAGTGATGCTCTTATCGGTCTCCCGCAACGTTCTGACGTTGCCCCCGAAATCATACGCAAAGGAGAGATACTGCACGGTGTAGTCCGGGTCGGCTCCTCGCTCCAGGCGAAGATTGTATTTCTTCCCGTTGTATGTTGCCACAACGAGTTCGCGGGGCTGGTTCGACGGATCAAACGACACTGATATCCCCGACAGGAAGGGAACCAGCGCGGCGAGTGCCTGTCGTCGCGAGAAGAACTGTTGCCTGCTCCCTTCCGGCGGCGCCAGCAGTTTCTTGGAGGCCGGTTCTTCGCTCGTGCCCCCCCAGAGCACTTCCTTCTTCATCACCGGCTTGTCGAACTCAACCCGTGTCCCCAGGTGCAGCCAGCGGTCTTCGACGGAATAGATCACCCAATCCTGCAACGCCGGGTCGGTGTGGATTACTTGCGCGGGGAGAGCGGCGCGGCCGAAGTCTCGTGGGTTGTCGGGGATTTCATCGGCGTTCACGCGGGGCTGAACGTCCCGTCCGACCGCGCTGGTCACCGGTGGCCAGAGATCGACCTGCTGCAGCTTGTACTTCTTCATCACTTTGGCGAGAGTGTAGTTGTCCGGAAACGGCCCTTCCACTTCCTTGAGGCCGTAGGTGCTGGTGCCGCCGTAGCCATCGGCAAGCTCGACCCAACTCTCCCCTTTGTCATTCGTCGCCGGTTGGCCGGAGACACACATCCACCGGTCTTCCTTCACGGGTCCGTCCACGCTTCCATGGCCGAGGGAGTGCACCAGCCATTGCTTCCGGCCGAAAACGTGACGCGGCGTAATTCCGTGTGACCGGACAGCGGCCAGCTCGGCGTCGGAGTCGTACTCCAGCCCCTTGTAGAAATTCCCCGTCCGAGACATCAACTCCGTCCCTTCCTGGTCGAACCCGGGAGACAGGCGTAGTTGGTACTCTTCCTTGCGGAAGACCCCTGTCAGGTAGCGCGCCGGTCCTCCCCCCGTCGGCGGAGCGTGGCGAAGCTGCACTTTCGTCAGGTGGTCGCAGACTTCCTTCACTGACTCGTCGCGTGTGGTGAACCCGCGAGCGAGGAGGTCTTTCTTCAGCGGCTCCTCCGAATTGCCTCCATTGATCTCGTCCTTCTTCTTCCACTTGGCCTCAAACTCGACGAGCGTACCCACGCGCAGCCAACCGACTTCAGTGGAATAAATAACCCATTCGTCGGCGCGGGATATTGACGCGCCGGAAGTTTGCGGGCTTGCTTGAGAGGAGAAGAGGAGACACGCGGCAAGTGCGACCGCATGCGGGGTAAATCGGCGCATGGCTGTTACCTTTCTTTGCTGAAACCGTTCAGTAACTGCAATACCTTGTCGCCTTGCTGTTGCCACGATCCAGAGGGACCAGAAAGCAGCGCCCGGAATTGCTTGCCGCCATCCAGCCACTCGATATGGAGTGTCTCAACGGTGCGGTCATCAAGCCGATCCACCCAGGCGATTTGGAAAGCGGGAACACCCGCGATGTTGCGATTGGGCAGTTGCTCCACTTGAGCCGACCTTTCCTTTTGCCGCTCCAGTTGCCTTTGGGCGCGGGCGTCCAGCGTCTCACCTGCAGGCGCGTCACGCCAGTCGATCCATGCGCTTAGGTCGGAGTCTTTCGCAGCGGAGAGGCGCAGGAACGATTCGCCCTCGCCGGTCAGTTGCCAGGAAGTGTCGTACTTGACGGTCATCGTCCCCCCGGCGACCGAAGAGCTTTGCAGCGCGCCCGCGGGCATCCCCGGATCGGGCCGGTTCAGGATCGAGGGGATCACAAGGCTCCCTCCTTGTTGAGCAGGAGGAGCTGTTTCCGCAGGAGTTGCCGGTTGGGCCGGAGGATTCTGCGGTGTCGCGGGGGTGGTCGCGGGAGGCGTGGGGGGTTGGCTCTCGGGCGAGGTTGTTTCTTCTGGAGGCTTTGGCGGTTTCGCGCCAATGAGGAAAGCCACGCTCAGCTTTTTGAGAAAACCGTGCTTCTGATCTTCCTGGCGGATGCGCTCCGCGTCACCGCTGCCGACAACAACGGCCGTCCGCGCCGCGCCTGATACATTGATGGCTTGGATCGTGAGTGGATTACCACCGACCCGCGATTTTGGTGCCTGGTCTGCGGATGCCAGATAGGACACCAACGACTGATTGCTGTCAAACTTCAGTTCCGGGGTAGGATAGATGAGATTCCCCTGCTCATCGAAGATGGCGGGACTCATGGACCGCTTTACACCCATCCCATTGGCATCGATCACCAGACCCGTAACGGGAGCAGCGGGGTGGGGGGGGTTGGGGGAGGAAACGGCAGAAGTCCCTTCCCCCGTTGTGGTTGTCACGGCGGTCGGGGTGACGTCCGCACCCGTTCCGGTTGCGCTTGATGATCCCTCATCCACTGGCACCATTTCGGCATCATCAGGAATTGCGACGCCCTCGCCGCTGATCGTGATCGTGACGGCCCATTCACCGGAGTTATCACTTGGATCATCATCGTTGATCCCGAAGAGCAGTTCTCCATCCCATCCGTTCCCGGAGAGTCATCTGCCCGCCTTTGCCCACAAAGACAGTTCTTCCGTTCTCCAGCATTGCGAATAGCCCAAGTCCAGGAGCGCGCGGCACGGGGAACGATCCCTTCAGCCCCTTCCTTCCCTCGGGCGGGACTTTGTGGTACTCAGTCCGCGCGTCTTTCTCACCGGCCGCCTCGATGAACCCGGAAGCCGCAACCTGGATCGTCATTCCGGGCTTCAGTTGAATCCCAGTGTGCGTAAGCCGCTGGTTAGCCGGGACGCTGATAGTCAACGTCTGCGTCATGTTCTGTGAAAGCACATACGAGGAGAAGGGATAGAGAAGGGCGGAAACAACACAAAAAGCAAGTGCGGGTCTTTTCCGAGAATGACTGGATGACGAAAGAGTGGCAGAAAACATTCGACTCCCTCCCAGCAATCACAACCGTGCTGTCTTCCCGATGCGAGGCTCCGGGTTCGCTGGTTGGCACAGTTTGCGCGTATCACACTGCGCCGAAGTATACCACATGCCGAGAGAATTTGGATCCTCTTTGTACATATTGAGAGTCCGTTCCATTGTCAGCAATCAGCGCGCGGCACAGGGCTCGGGGGACACAGCCCCGCCCTCACCCGATACTGGGTAGGTCGTTCTCCGCAATGCGCGGTATCGTGCCGATCCGTGAAAAATCGCCCCGCAACTCGACAGAACAGCAAGTCGTGCCACATTCCTGTGGATAGCTGGTCTTCAGACGGCAGAAAAGGGTCAATTGGGGAGTATCTGCCTTGACTTGCCCTACTGACACCGTTAAAATCACCTTTGGAAAACAGGCATCTCTCTGATTGAGCAGGAGCGCCCATCGTCTCCGACCCCCTCCCGACGAGAGGAGATTCGGAACCGGGCGCCCCGCCTTCCGCTCAAGTCAGCCATCATCAAAGCAAACGTCGCTGTAAGTAATCTGTCCAGGAAGGTGAGCCTGCATGAAATGGAGCAACGGTTACGCGGATGCCACGCATCTACTGAACGCTCTCGACTCATTTGATTCGTATTCCCCTTTTTGTCGAGCGTTCTACCGACTAATCCTTGAGTGGGTCGAGAACTCTCCCACGGAAGTTGTTAATCTCTATGACATCTACAACAGATTTCTGTTGGCGGAACTCGAGCACCACCAGGCGCTGCGAGATGCAAACCTGCACGACGCGGCCGACCTGCCCGAATGGGCAATGATCTACGGGCAGAAAGCGGCTGACCTGCATAAGACCCTCGCGAGGTTGGCTTCGTTGGAGGATTGCTCCGGGTCCGTGGCAGTGGTGAGACACCTGCTGTGCGCAGAGTGTTTCTACCAATTAGGGCGCGTGGACCTCGTGGTCGTAAGTCTCGACGCGGCCATCATCGAGGGATGCGATCGGCCCCTCCTGCATTTCTCGCTGGGGTACAACCTCTACATGCGGGCCATCAAGTACTACACCTCATTCGACCCGGGCAGTGGGAGTCAGGTAGTGCAGGATCCGCTGAATTTCGAGCAGGAATGCCGTCGGGCAGTCGAGGCAATGCGCCGGGGCTTGGTCAACGGTCCGTTCGATGCTCAACTCCACTGGTGGATGGGTTCCATCCTTGAGAATGTGAAGGATATAAGAGAGGCCCGGAAAGCCTATCTCAGAGCAGCGGACCTCGATCCGGATAGCTACGGCGAGACCTCCAGGGAACGGCTGCGGGCGTTGAGCCCCCCGGTTCCCGAGGCCGTTTCCGACGACGAACGAGTACGCCTCTCCGCGATGGGTGAGATCACGGTGGATGAGATTCTCGATGCTTTCCAATACGTGGAGACCGTCTCCGACCTGATGGCGCAGGATCGAACTCCACTGGGTGGGCGGTCTCTCCAAAATCGAGACCTGTAGGGGCTTGCAGCGCGCAAGCCCTCCGCAGCGCAAATCTCGCATCATCTGGGGGAGGATGGTCATCCATTGCCGGTACGTATACTCGTTAAGGTTGAGAATCCACGTCTTCTGCCGTAGGATAAAGCTCCAGTTTTGTCTCCCGGTGAGGTGAGTCTGCGGATTGACAAAGCTGGAGCTTTATCCTACGGCAGGTGCATGTTGGGGCAGGACAGCGTTCAATCAGATTCCGCAAGGCCATTCCTCAACCTTAACGAGTATATCTCATACCGGTCTCACGATCCTATGTATCCGTACCGGGATCACATGACCGCAGGACTCGCACGGGGAGACTGGATGAATGGAGGCACTGGCACATTACGTTCATCCCGTCTTTCGTTCCTTTCGTCTCCCGATACCGTGACACCGTGCAACCGTGCTGCACCTCCCCACCTCGTTCCCGTTTCTCTCCTGCGGTGGCTGCTGCTTCTCTTCTGTCTACCGACAGGGATGATGCTAACTTCTCCGCCTGACTGTGCCGCCTCCAACAACAGTATCGGGCTCCTCCATGGACAGGTGCTGGGTGTGTGGACGCACATGGTGGCGATCGACCTGAATGACCCTACGGTGAAAGTTTCCGTGGAACTCGCGGCGGGGTTTCCTGGACACGATGAGCCGTTTCTGTCGATGGTGCGTCGATCGGGAGCGGACGCGGCAATTACGGGGACGTTTTTCTCGACGACCTCTCTCTTCCCCATCGGCGACATTGTGGTGGATGGGCGAATGCGGTACGCGGGCGGGATAGGCAGCGCCATCGCACTGACACCCGACAACCGGGTCGCTTTCCGCCGAGTGCCGTATGGGAGGCTGCAGGACTGGACGGGGTACGAGACAGTCCTTGCGGCTGGGCCAACGCTGATAACCGACGGGCGCGTCGATCTGCTACCGGCAAGGGAGCGATTCGGCGACCCGGGAGTGCTCGGGCGCGCCGCGAGGGCCGTAGTGGGCGTCCGGAGGAACAACAAACTTCTGTTCATTACCGTCCGCCAGCCTGTCACGCTAAAGGAAATCGCCAGGATCGCGGAACGCGCGGGGTGCGTGCACGCAATCAATCTGGACGGCGGATCATCCACCGCCCTCTACTACCGTGGGGCGCTCATCCTGCCCCCGCAGAGAAGGTTGGTCAATATCCTTGTGGCGCAGACGGGTGTTTCGCAGGCATTGCGCTACGCGGGCGGGGGGGTCTCTCTGTGGGGTTCTCTGCACCGGAATAAACGTATGTCGATCGCGGCGTGGAAGTATCAGGTGGGAGAAGCCTCAGCGGGCAAGGGGCACTGGCCGGAAGCCATTGAGTCTCTGCGACTGGCGGCTCGTCTGGCGCCCGACAACGCGTCGTACCATCTTTCCCATGCGCGGGCATTGAACGCTGTCGGGCGCCAGGCCGCGCGGGCAACAGCGCTCGCGGAAGCAGGGAAGGCCTACGCTCGAAAGGGACTGACCAAAGACGCCGCGGTACAGCTTCGACGCTCCCTTCACCTGAACCCCAACGACATCCCCACCCGACGGCAATACGCGGAAATACTCGCGTCGCTGGGCCGGGCTGCCGACTCTGAACGACAGGAGTTCATCGCGGAATTCGGTCAGTTGTCCATGGCGACTCCTCTAATCAAGGACTCGTCAGCGCAAAGCCTTTCACGGGCCGTGCTGTATCCTCCTTCGCCCGGATTCCGACAGGTTATCCCGTCCCCACGAACCCACAAGCCATCGACAGGGCAACTGAGTGTGAGCACTCGAACTACGTCGCGGAGGAAATGGGACTTTCGCCTGCAGTTGCGGGGGCAGTGGGAATACAGTCAGGATAGGGCAGAGACCATCATTCGGCTGCAGGACCGGCGCAGGCGTTTGTCAGGAGTACTGCGCGTATTTCCACTCTCACCGACTGTCACCGTTGCGGCCTTCAGGCAGCAGTACCACGCCCGACAGTTCCACGCCTGCGAACGTTCTATCGCCTTCAACAGGGATGGCGCGATCGGCATTGAGGATGAATGCCGATCCGTCGTAGCTGGTGTGGAGCTGATCCACCGGTGCGTCTATGTGAGGCAGGAGAACTACATTCTCGCCATGACTCTGTCTGCGGACGCGTCCCGTCACAGGGATGTCAATGACGAGTTCAGCCGAATCATGGGGAGCCTCAGATTCTCCCGATAGGATGCCACACACACTTGGAGAAGGAGGACCTCCCGGAAAAAAAGGAACTCCGGGAGGCCCAGCAACCCGCTGATGCGTGCTTCGGGCGCTGATAAGAGCATCAGCGCCTTGAGGCGTCGCTTAGAACTCGTCCGACAATAATCCCATCTTCCGCTTTAAGCGTTTCATCATCGTCGAACCAGGCCATGAAAGTGCTCCAAGCGGTGGAATCGTGGGTTAATGCAACTGATTTTCCAGCAGTTTGCCGCCCGAAGTGGGCGTTGGCGGCACTTCAAGCCCAGGCAAAATCCTTAAAGCGGAAGATGGGAATAATTCCGCGTCAAGTTCAGCCGAACACCAAGCGCAGGTTCTGTCGAACAAAGCCACCGAAAAGGGCACCCTTCGATCCAGCGCATCCTGCAGCATCGGACTCTGTGAGTCCGCTGCGTTCGGTGTAACTTTAATTGTTTCGCACGCCTAATGCCAAATCACAACAGTCGAGTAAGTAGGTCGTCAAAAATACTGTCCCTGCTGAAACGAAGACGGACATACCCGATTGATTCGGTAATCCCCCCGAACTTGGTTTCGGGGGATGGTTAGGACCACGCTAACCGGAGGAGTGGAAAGCCCCTCTTGTCCGGGTTGTAGCGCGAACCTAACCTTCCCCCGGAACAAGTCCGGGGGGATTGAAGAAGAGGTTGCGCGGCG